>Ga0163226_1000075_pt1 | contig 20529 bp, 18 predicted proteins | sample MSEWel2016_07_13_2_FD_113144 | JGI IMG/M metagenome (GOLD analysis project Ga0163226, IMG submission 113144) | Subsurface microbial communities from deep shales in West Virginia, USA - MSEEL Well Study Marcellus 5H_2016_07_13 ...
ATTAATTAATCTTTTACTCTTTAATTCGTGTTAATTCGTTGCTAACCTTTAGCTTTTGAGCTTTATTATTTCTCTTTAGACTTAGACACCTATATCTTTGTATTTCTTTAAAAGGTTATTCATAATTTTTGCAATACATAATCCCCCTAATAAAAATAAGGAAAGCAGTAAGAGAAATCTCACCACTTTCCTTATTTCAATATTTAATCCTATCTAATTAAGATCCTAATCTCTAGCACAATCACTGGCATAGCCTAATAATATCTCCAAGCCATGGTCAAGAGTATCAATAATATATTCTAAAGACTCCCTGACAGCTTTGGGACTTCCAGGTAAATTGATAATCAAGGTCTCATTTCTAATTCCAGCTATAGCTCTAGAGAGCATAGCCCTTGGGGTGATCTTGAGACTATAAGCCCTAATAGCTTCAGAGATTCCAGGTGCTAATCGCTCTACTGCTCTTCTTGTCGCTTCAGGGGTCACATCCCTCTTACTAAAACCAGTTCCTCCAGTAGTTAAAATCAGATTCAAATTCAATTCATCAGACATATAAACTAACTCCTGATAAATTTTTTCTTCATCATCAGGCAACAGAGTATATCTTAGCACCTGATAACCTCTACCCTCAACTATCTGCCTTATCACCTGAGCACTCTCATCTATTCTCTCTCCTCTAAATCCTTTATCACTAGCAGTTATGATTCCAACTGTATAATCACTCTTCATCTGCCAAAACCTCAATTTCATCGCCAACTTTAACCTTCCCGCTGACCAGCACCTTAGTAAAGATACCTTCTTTAGGCATAATACACTTACCAATCTCCTCTTTGATAGCACAACTATTATGGCATTCTTTACCTATCTGAGTAACCTCTTGTACACTATCTCCCACCTTCAATTTGGTACCTTCTGCTAATTCATGTAAACAGATTCCTTCAGTAGTTATATTCTCTGCAAACTTAGCAATATAACTCCTATCAGCTATCTTCTGTATACTCTCAATAGCTAATAAACTGACCTGCCTATGCCATTTACCCGCATGAGCATCTCCGACTAATCCATGATCTTCTTTAAAGAAGCCCTCTCCTACCTTTTCCTTGCTGACCCCTTTTTCCCGGCTACTATTTATAGATATTACTCTAGCTATCTCTTTCATCACCCTCACCCCTGATAAAATCTCCAGATTTACCACCAGTCTTCTTTAAAAGAGCAATCTCCTTAATCACCATCGCCTTATCGACAGCCTTACACATGTCATAAATCGTTAGAGCTGTTATCGAGACTGCTGTTAAAGCCTCCATCTCTACACCTGTCTTACCTACAGTCTTGACTTCTGCCCTTATCTCCAATCCACTTTCTGGCAATTCAAAACTTATATCTGCCCCTGTTAGAGGGATATTATGGCACATAGGAATTAGATCACTAGTCTTTTTAGCCCCCATAATCCCAGCAATTTGAGATACAGAGAGCACATCCCCTTTTTTGACCACACCTTCTTTAATCATTTCAACAGTCTCAGCTCCCATCTCTATTCTCCCTTTAGCAACTGCTGTTCTTCTACTATCATCCTTGTCACTTACTTCAACCATATAAGCTCGACCCGCATCATTAAAATGTGTAAACCCCATATTTATCACCCTCCTATCTGAAACATATCTCTTCTAGAAAACCCTCCATCTTCTAACTTATGCTCTAAAGGCTTCTCATAAATAGAAGTCAATATTTTTGAACGCAAGTCTCCTCCAGACCTTAAAGTCTCTCTTAAATCTATCATCTGATTCGAATGGAGGCACAACTTCATCTTAGCATCAGCTGTTAACCTTACTCGATTACAGTTTTGACAGAATTTACAAGAAAGCGGATTGATCAAGCCAACCTTTCCTTTACCACGAGGCAATTTATAATAAACAGCTGGTGATGATTTATCCTTGGTAGCTACTCTCTCCAATCCCTTTACTTTATCCAAAATCAAGCGGTTAGAGACTAGTCTTGGATAAGACCAAGCAACCAACTCTCCAATAGGCATTAGCTCAATAAATCTAACATCAACATCCTTCTCTTGAGTCAAATTAACAAAGTTCTCAATCTCATCTTCATTAAAATCTTTCATTAAGACTATATTTAATTTAACAGGGGTCAAGCCAACCCTCTGAGCCTCTTCTAGCCCCGCCAAAACCAGATTCAAATCACCACCTCTAGTGATATACCTATATTTGATAGGATCTAGGGTATCAATACTGATATTAACCCTATTTAACCCAGCTTCTTTTAATTTAGCTCCATACTTCTTTAACAATAAACCATTAGTAGTCAGTGCCAAATCCTCTAAGCCATCTATCTTAGCAATAGACTCTATCAAATCAACAATACCTGGTCTAAGCAAAGGCTCTCCTCCAGTTATTCTCACCTTCTTTATCCCCAAAGCAATAAACTCCCTTGCTAACCTTACTATCTCTTCAGAGCTCAGCACCTTAGACCTCTCCATCTTCTTAGCTCTAGCACTTGGCATGCAATATTTACATCTTAAATTACATAAATCCGTTACCGATATCCTTAAATAATCTATAACTCTATTATGGGAATCCCTCATACCACACCTCCTATTTCGTCAACTCTTCTATATCAAACTTATAACCACATGTTAACTGTATGTTAATTATTGTGTTAATTATAAAGCTATATTTAAATTTTGTCAAGTTATTTAATCGCTCTAAGGATCAAGCTTACATCTTTTGTTGAATATAGCCAAGCTTCGATTTAAGTAATTTAAAAGCATAAAATCCTCAAATTATCTCCAGATTTTTAGAATATATAGTAGAAGAACTCTCTTTTAGCTTAGATATTATATTCAATTCACAAAAAATGGTTTTATGAATATTATATAACAAAAGGATAGAGGAGGTGGAAATAATGGGAGACTACTGCGGAGGAGATGAAGCCTTTGTTCTATTCCTAATCCTTATCTTATTAGTCTTAGGTACTATGGGATATTGTTAATGTAAGTTAAATAAGATGAAGAGAAGACGTTGCCTTCTCTTCATTTTAAATTAAAGATAATAAAACAAACAATTACATAGACAAAAATTATCAAACTCAACTTTCTTTTCCTAATCTCAACTATCAGCTCTTGGCTTTATTAAACGTCCCAATTCTGCTTTAGCTATAATCTGATTATTAGCAAAAACTACTTCTCCTCTAACAATAGTCTGCTCTACCAAGCCTTTTCCACTTAAACCTATAAAAGCAGAAATTTTATTCTTATAAAGTAATGATTCTGGAGTAATATTCCAAGAACGTTCAGGATCTACAATAACAATATCAGCATCAGCACCCAAAGCCAAAGACCCTTTTTGTGGATACAAATTAAAAGCCTGAGCAGGTCCATAAGCCAAAATTCTAGCCAATAACTGGGGGCTAAGTTTACGCTGATGTACAATCTCATCAAACATAACTTGAAATGTTGACTGGACACCACTAATACCACCCCAGGCTTTCCAGATATTATCAGCTCCTGCTTCTTTTTCTTCAATAGTACAAGGAGAATGATCCGAAGCTACACAAGAAATCGTACCATTAATGATATATTCCCAGAGCTGTTCTTGGGCTTGCCTAGAACGTAAAGGAGGAGCACATTTAAACATGGGACCATTTTCTAAGAAATCATCCTCACTAAATATTAAGTAATGGGAACAGGTCTCTGCAGTTATCTTTACTCCACCACTTTGAGCTTCTTTGATTATCTCTGCCACCTCAGGATGACTTACATGACAAATATGTACCCTAGCCCCTGTCTCCTTAGCCAACCTAACTATATTCTCTACTGCCAATACTTCTGCACTGACCGGTCTAGCAGCTAAATAATCGGCTATACTCAAACGAGCTTCCTTAATAGCCTTATCCTGCTCATATTTAACAATCGAGTAATCTTCAGCATGAAAACCAATTAAAATATCCAAAGAAGCAGTAACCTTCATGGCATCTCTAACAATTCCAGAATTAACTGTAGAATAATCTGGCGATACAGGACCTAAAAAGGATTTCAAACCCACAGCACCAACATCATACATTCCTTCTAAATCATCTACATTATTATCCACCAATCCACCCCACAAAGCATAGTCTACAACTGCTGATTTTCGTACCAGCTTTGCTTTACGTTCAAAAATTTCAGCAGAAGTAGTAGCTGGCTCATTTTGCAAAGGCATATCTATAATAGTAGTAGCTCCACCTGCTGCAGCACTTTTAGTACCATGAAGAAAATCTTCTCGCCATTCAAAGCCAGGTTCATTGAAATGAGTATGGCAATCAATAGCACCTGGGAAGATCATTTTATCTGTCGCATCAATTACCTTTTTGGCTTCTAATCCATCAATTTCATTAACAATCTTAGCTATTTTACCATCCTTTACAGCTATAGAAGCTTTAATCATTTTTTCAGAATCTACAACAGTTCCACCATAAATCAATAAATCAAACATTTATAAACACCTCACAATCTATTATTTTTAATTCAATCACAACATCTATTTTAGACAAATAAAATAGAACAAAAATCTATACCTACAGATTAATCTGTAGGTATAGATTTTAAACTCAGCTTTTTTATTATTGATTAGCTAGTTTTAATAAGGTATCAGCTAGAAGATCTGTGCCCCTTGCAATATCAGAGTAATCAGTCCATTCCTTAGGACTATGGCTGATTCCATCTTTACTAGGCACAAAGATCATTGCTATAGGAGCAAATTTCCCAACCATCATCGAATCATGAAATGCCCCACTTATCATCTTATGAAAAGGTATCCCTTTATCAGCACAGCTTTCTTCTAAGATTTTTATAATATTTTGATCTGAAGGCGTGGGTTGGTCATCATTAATCTTATCCACTCTTATAGTCAACCCTCTCTTCTTTTCTACCTTTTCGATAAATTCCATTAAATTAGCTATACATTCACTCTTAACTTCATAATCACTATCTCGGATATCAATTGAAAAATTGACTTCACCAGATATAACATTAGAAGCATTAGGTAATACTTCTACTCTTCCTACCGTAGCCACAGTATCTTTACTTGCTGATTCTTTGGCAAGCTTTTCAGCCTCCATGGCAATCTCACAGCAAGCTAAAAAGGCATCATGCCTTAAACTCATCGGGGTTCCGCCTGCATGAGACTGTTTTCCTGCTACAGATACCTCAAAGCTTGATGGCCCAGCAATACTCTCTACTATTCCTATCGGCACTTCTAAAGATTCCAAAACAGCTCCCTGCTCGATATGAAGCTCCACAGCAGCAAAGACATCTCCTTGCTTAACGGGAACTTGATCAAACTCTGCTAAATTATATCCCAAACTCTCTAAAACCTCTGTTAAAGAGTTTCCTTGATTATCTCTTAATTCCTGTGCCTTGTCAAGTGATAGCTCTCCCGCCATAGCCCTACTACCAAGGCACCCCAAACCAAATCTAGTCGGTTCTTCTGAAGTATAGACTAATACTTCTATATTACGCTTATGCTTTTGACCAGATTCCTTGATAAGCCTTGCAGCCTCAATACCAGCTACTACCCCTGCCATACCATCAAATTTTCCTGCATTAATAACTGTATCGATATGAGAACCAGTCCATACAACAGGTAAACTAGGATCAGAGCCTTCTAAGGTAGCAAAAATATTTCCTATAGCATCTTCTTTAATAACAAGTCCAACTTTAGCCATCTCTTCTTTAATATAATTTCGTGCCTTGAGTTCAGGTTCAGTAAATAATATTCTCGTTGTACCATCTTTAGGATCAGAATTAAATTTATCCAACTCTTCAATCATCTCTTGTATATTTGATTTTAAAGCCCGTTCAAGCACCATTTAAACCGCCTCCCTATATTAGCTAATTAAGTTTTGAGGTTCCCCTTTAAGCCATTGACCAATATTGTCAAATACTATTTCTGCGCGAGTATACAAAGCTTCCTCAGTGGCAAATGCTACATGGGGAGCTAACACTGTATTCTTAGCTTCTACAAGAGGATGAGTAGTTGCTATAGGAGGTTCTATTTCAAATACATCGATTCCAGCCCCTGCAACCTTTCCTTGATTTAATGCCTGTGCTAATGCTGTATTATCTACAATTGGACCTCTTGCTGTATTGATTAAGATCGCAGATGGTTTTAAAAGAGAAATCTTACTTTCATCAATTAAATTTTCAGTACTTGCATTCAGAGGTACATGTAATGATACAATATCACTCTCTTTTAAAAGAGTATCTAAGTCAACATATTCTACACCTAGCTCTTTGGCTTCATCTTTTTCAGTTCTACTATAGGCTAACAATTCACAACCAAAGGCCTTAGCTATTCTAGCAACCTTTAATCCAATCTCTCCAGTTCCAATGATTCCAAACCTTTTTCCATATAATTCCGAACCTAATAATCCAGCCCTTGTTCCTTCATTTCTTGTTACTTCGTCACAAGCTACAATCTTACGAAGAACCGCTATTGCAAGTCCAAAAGTAAGCTCAGCCACTGCATTAGTTGAGTAACCCGCTGAGTTACAGACATCAATTCCTCTCTCTTTACAAATATCTAAATCAATATGATCAACACCTGTAAAGGCAACAGATATCATCTTTAAATTAGGACAATTTGCAATAACCTCTTTTCTAAAAGGTAAATTTGTTAAAATAACAATATCAGCATCTTTTGCTCTACTGATTAACTCCTCTGTATCCTCAGTTCTTGTATCATAATAAACAAAATCACATCCATGTTGATCTAACCTTTTTGAAACCACCTCTACCTTTTCTTGACTAATTCCTAATGGTTCTATTACAACAATCTTCATAATTAATCCCCCTTTTATTTTCTATTGATATACATACCTTTTCCTTTTTCACCTAAGAATTTCCCCTGATCATAAATAATTTTTCCTCTAAGCACTGTAGTTTCAACTTCACCCTTTAATTCTAAACCTGCAAAGGGTGAGTAACCACTCTTCATCTTCAAATAATCCTTATCTATTACTTGTTTGGCATCAGGATTTAATATCACAAAATCTGCATCATAACCAACCTTTACTTCCCCTTTATTATTTAGGTTAAATATTTGAGCAGGATTATAACTTAATACTTCTACCATCTTATTGATTGATATTTTCCCACTGGCAACCCCTTTAGAGTAGATCAAAGGAAGTAAGGTTTGGATACCTGGAATACCAGGTGCAATTGTAGTAAAATCATTTTTACCTACAGCTTTTTGTTCTGATGTGTAGGGGCAATGGTCTGTTGAAATAATCTTAATTGCCCCTGCTGCTATCGCCTTCCATAACTCATCTTGATCCTTCTTCTTCCTTAAAGGTGGACTCATAACTTTTAAATAAGCATCATCACTTTCAAACTCTTCTTTATCAAGCAATAAATAATGAGGACAAGTCTCTGCTATAACTTCTACTCCTCTTTGCTGTGCCTCTTCTATTTTGCTTAATGCTTTACTACTTGTTAAGTGAAAGATATAGACAGGACAGTCTATATACTCCGCAAAAGTAATGGCCCTGTTAGTTGCTTCAAGTTCAGCAATCTCTGGTCTGCTCTTATAATAGTGTTCTAATGTCGTAGACCCTTCTTCTTTTAATTTTTCAGTAGCATTAACACATATATCTTCATTCTCTGCATGAACACCGACAATAACACCATATTTTCCACTTTCTTCCATTAACTTGATTAAATAATAGTCACTTACCATTAGATTTGACTCTTCAAAAGCCATAAAAACTTTTATACTCTTTATCCCCATGTTAACAAGTTCTGGAATTTCAGCAATTGTATTATCATTTACATCTGTAAAGGCAATATGGAAGCCATAGTCAATATACATCTTCTCTTTAGCTGATTCCATCTTCTCACTAACAGATTCAATTGGTGATTTGCCTTTCTGCTGGATTACAAAGGTTAAAATAGATGTAGTTCCACCAACAGCAGCTGCATATGTTGCATCAGAAAAATCATCACAGGTTAAATTATCACCAGATAGTTGCTCGATATGGGTATGAACATCTATTACACCAGGTAATAGAAATTTACCACTAGCATCAATCTCTTTAGACGCTATCCCATCTATCTTTCCAATTTTAGCAATCTTGCCATTTCTTACTCCAACATCTAATACCTCAGTTGCCTCCTTGCTAACAACCTTTGCATTTCTAATAACCAAATCCATCCTTATTCCTCCTAGACTTCTAATTGCTTTATTTGATTACAAGATTTATAAACCCACTATTTTAAATCAACCTTTACAAGATCTTTATCAACCTCTTTTAAAAGACTAAAATCTACAAAATCTGAAACCTGTGGGATTTTTGAGATATTATCCATCTCTTTCATAAAAGCAGCCATCTCTGTTATACCATTGATAAAATCACCATCAACTTGTAAAGAATAAATATTTCTACTCATAATACCTAACAGTTCTTCTTTCTCTATATTTAATTCTTGTGATAGAATAGCTGCTGCTTCTTCTCTATTATTATTAATATAGTTTGTAGCTTTTACAAGAGCTCTTAAGAAAGCTTTAAGTGTTTCTGGATATTTTAGCATATCATTAGTAACCTGTAACGTTGTATGGAAATTCAAGTAATTAACATTACCTTTATTTTCAGGCAAATAAGACTTTAACCCACTAAATAAGATTTTTCCATCTAAAGCAATAGCTTTACTTACCCATGGTTCCCAACAAGCCATTAAATCAATATCCCCTTTTTCCAAAGCTATTATCTGATCTGCTGGTTGAAGTTTAACAAATCTAAAACTATTAATATCAACACCTAGCTCATCAGCCATCTTTCTAATGGCTATCAATACTCCAGAGCCCGGTGCCATCCCAATTTTTAGTCCCTCTAAATCCTGTGCTGAATTAATATCAAGTCCCGAACTTGCAACTACTGCTTGAGTTCCACCTATATTGGCCATTGGTGCAATCAAAGTCATAGGAATATTATTTGAAGCAAGAGAGATATCTGTATATGTTGATTCAAAGCTGACTTGAGCACTCCCTCCTGCAACCATTGGGCCAATTTCAGTACCTGCTTGTTGCAACTTATTTGTTACCTCTAAGCCCTCTTCTTTAAAGAAACCCATCTTTTTAGCAATAATCTGTTGTGCAGATATTTGAGGATCGATAACCCCCCATGCTGTAATTTTTGTAACTTCCAAATCTCCTTCTTCTGTAGAGTTAGCCACCTCCTCTCCTCCACAGCCAGTCAATAAAACCATAGTAAATATGCACAATATCAAGATAGTTAAATTGAATTTCTTTTTCATCATCCCTTCCCCCCCTATTTATTATAAATTTTATTCTACTGCATCCTTTAAACCTTCACTCTTCCACTTAAATAATGATCTTTCAATTAAGGTAATCAACTTAAAGAAAATGGTATATTCAATCCCAATCAATGCTGCTGCAAGCATCATATTAGACAACCTAAACCAATTTCTAGCATCGACTATAATATAACCCAAACCACTATCTGCTCCCATCATTTCAGCAATAACAAGGGCTGAAAAGCTCAATGCCAAACTTACTTTCATACCAATAAAAATATTTGGCAGTGCTCCTTTGAAAATTACTTTCGTAAAGACTTGAAACTGATTTGCACCAAGACTTAATGCCGACCTAATTAATACAGGATTTATATTCTTAATACCATCTACTGTGTAAGTCAGTATTGGAAAGAATGTAGCATAGGCAATTAATAGTATCTTAGGAAATTCGCCAACTCCAAACCAAACAATAAACAATGGCAAGAATGCAAAGGCTGGAATTGGACCAATTAAATTTAAGACTGGCTGAATTAAAGCTTCAAGTATCTGAAAGTGGCTTAATATAACCCCCATAAAGACAGCCACAACAGTTCCTAACCCAAAACCTATAATTATCCTTATTAAACTAACTATAAGATGCTTTGCTAATACCCCTTTTAGATACATATGATAAGCTGTTTGAATTACCATAACTGGTGAAGGTAATAAAATAGGATTAAAGAGTTCAATACTTTGATTGATAGAGCTGATAAGCTGCCAAATTATAAAAAAAGCAACAATCGATATGAATCTTAAAATTCTATATATATCATCCTTATTTTGACTGACCTTCTCTCTTAATCTATCCCTAAAAATTACCTCATTATTAGCTTCCATGACCTCTACCTCCATCTCCCCCCTCCTCTCATTATTTATTAACTTCTAAAAGTTCTTGTTCAGTAAATCTATCTTTGAACATTTGAACATAATCTATAAATCTTTGGTCTTTGGTATCACGGGGTCTCTCGATCTCTATCCTGACATCCATCCCTACTTTACCTTCTTCTAACAGTATTACTCTATCTGCTAAGTAGACAGCTTCAGAGACACTATGAGTAATGAAAATTATGGTCTTTTTAGTCTTTTCCCAAATTTTTAGCAACTCAATTCTCATCTTCTCTCTAGTTAGTGCATCTAACGCCCCCAAAGGCTCATCCATCAATAGTAATTTAGGATTAGTTGCAAGGGCTCGGGCAATACCAACACGTTGCTGCATACCTCCTGATAAACTATTTGGGTAGTGATCTTCATAGCCATTAAGACCAACCATATCAATAAGTCTAGTAGCTATCTTATCTGCATTTTTATCTTTATTAAGCTTTGGTCCAAAGGCTATATTTTCAGCTACTGTATACCAAGGAAATAAAGCATGATCCTGAAAGACGACCCCTATCTCAGCAGAAGGCCTTTGAACTAGCTTTCCCGAAACATAGATTTCACCCTTGGTTGGTTTAATAAAACCTGCAAGTAGATTTAAAAGTGTTGATTTCCCACAACCACTCTTTCCAAGAATACATATAAATTCATTATCCTCTACTTCAAAATTGATATTATCTAAAACATAATTACGGTCAATATTTTGATTTTCATAAGACTTATATAAGTCTTTAATAAGAACATTCTTCATCTAAATCACCTCCATTTTTATAAGCTAATAATTATAACTTAGCATCTCTATTACAATCTTTAGAATAGATATAAGTAAAATTCTCTCTTCCTACACCATAAGCCCCTTGCGAGACATAAGGTCCAAACCAAATATAGTCTTCTTTTTTGATTGGCATCCATTCATTATCAAGCAGATAGACACCTTCTCCTTCCAATATATAAGCTCCATGCTCTTGAACATGGGTCTCTACAAAGGGATGACACCCTCCTGGAGCAAAGGATAAGATATGCATATTCATATCAAACTCTAAATCAGTTGGTAGTAAATCTTTGATATATACATTCTCCATATCTTCATAAATTCTATACTCAATTTTATTTGCATCACCATATACAACTCTTGGCTCTACTTTTTCAAGAGGGGTATATAGCTGCTTATACAATAATAAATTTAAAACTTCTTCTGAATTATTTTCAAATTCAATACCTTTTCCTGGCGGAGAGTAAAGGTAGTTTCCCTCCGAAAATTTCTTTTCTTCTCCATCAATTATTACTTTCCCACAGCCATCTATACAATAGATAAATGTTTCTACATCTTTCTTCGCTCCAAATTTTTTACTTGTTCCTCCGCCTGGTTGAACCTCTACTATATATTGTACAAAACTAGCTCCCATTTCAGGAGATGCTACTATACTAATCTTACAACCCTCTATACCAGGAATTACATTATTCACAAGTCCATTTGGTGGAATTACCGCATATAATCCTGGTTTTATTACTGCTCTAGTCTCTAAAATATCCTTAGGATATCCCATCACAAATCCCCCATTCTAATTTTTATTTAAATTTAAAATTAATTGATAGATAATATCAATAGCTTTAGCAAAATACTTATAATCAGTCCACTCCTGTTTACAATGGCTTCGCCCACCTCGACTTGGAACAAATAACATTGCTGTATCTACATGTTTAGCCATAAACAAAGAATCATGACCAGCACCACTATTAATTTTTTGATAATTATAGCCTTTTGCCTCACAGACTTCTGACATAACCTTAATTAAACTCTTATCAAGGTCAACAGGGTACTCTGATAATTTACACTCTATCGAATACTCAGTATCATATTCTGTAGATAAATTAGCAAGTTGCTGTTCTACCTTATTAACAATCCTTTCAATTGCCCCTTCGTCTCTAGAGCGGATATCGAGACTGAATTGAACCTTTTGGGGAACAATATTGATAACATTAGGATAATTTTTTATAAATCCAACTGTAGCAACAGTCCCATTTCCTTCACTTCTTGCTAAATCAGCAACACCACTAATTACCTTAGAAGCTATCTCCATGGCATCAACTCTCATATTCATGGGTGTAGTTCCAGCATGGTCTGCTCTACCATCAATATCAATAATATACCTTTGCATTCCTACAATACCTTCTACAAGCCCTATATCCTTCTTATTATTCTCAAGCACAGGACCTTGCTCTACATGAATCTCAATAAATGATTTTATAGTATTAGGATCTCTAGACATTTCAATCATCTGCTCAGGTTCAAGACCATACTCAGACATTGCTTGATAGATAGATATACCATCTTCATCCTTATATTTATGCAAATCAGCTAAGTCAACTCCACCTAGCATAGCCTTAGAACCAAAAAAACCATTTCCAAACCTTGCTCCTTCTTCATCATTTAACCCTATTATCTCCAAGGGATATTTAAGTTCTATATTATTTTCTTTGACTAGACGCGCTATTTCTAAGCCACAGATAATTCCAGCAACCCCATCAAAGTTACCACCATTTTTGACTGAATCATAATGAGAGCCAATAATTATAGCTGGTCTATTATCATCTACAGTATTAAATCTCCCTCTTATAGAACCCGCATAGTCCTCAGAAGTTTTAAGGCCTATCTCTTTCATCTGACTCTTAATGTAATTTACAGTCTTTTTAGCTTCTAAAGAAAACGCCAACCTAGTTATCCCTTCACCTGGGGTAGAGGTGAATTTTGCTACCTTCTCTAAATGCTCTTTAACCTTTAGCTCAGTCTCCTTTAAATCTATCTTCATTTTATATTCCTCCAGCCATCTTATTTAATCTCAACTCACTTTTGAAAGTCAGCATCATAATTTGTAATTTTATAAATTGTGATGCTTCAATCAATACTGAATCAGTACTTATTGACTCACCGTAACCAATGATGAATCGGCTTTTTCTAGAGGAGTTGGGAAACCATAATCATAGAAATCTGGAACCGCTTTAATATTATTCATATCCTTCATAAACTCTGCCATTGTATTTGAACCTTCTACAAATCGCTGATTAAATTCCATAGAATAGCTATTTTTACTCATAATCCTCTTAGTATCTTCTTTAGAAATATTAATCTCTTTAGCTATAATCTCAGCAGCTTTATCAGGATTTTGATTTATAAAATCTGTCGCCTTATTTAAAGCCTTTAAGAGCTTAACTGTCTGTTCAGGATGCTCTTCATAAAATTCATTAGTCACCTGCACCGTCATATAAAAATCAATCCAATGAACTGCTCCTTGCTTTTCTGGTAAATTTGCTTCTGTACCACTAAATAAGACTCTACCACCTGCATCAACTGCCTTACCAACCCAAGGCTCCCAAATAGCTATCGCATCGACATCACCTTTACTAAAAGCAGCAAGCTGATCAGATGGTTGCATATTTATAAATTTAAGCTTACTACTATCAACCCCCAACTCTTCACACATATTTCTAATAGCAATCAAGATACCTGCTCCAGAGGTCATAGCAATCTTTTTACCCTCCAAATCCTTCGCAGATTCTAATTTAATATCATTACGTATTACAACAGCTTGAGTCCCTCCAGCATTTGCAAGAGGTGCTAACACCTTAACCTTCACATTATTAGCAGCTACAGCTATATTATTATAGACTGAGCCAAAAGCCACTTCTGCTACACCATTTGCAACAAGTGGTGCATTCTTATCAGGACCAGTCATAAGGTGATTCTCAACATTTAGCCCCTCTTCTTCAAAATATCCCATCTTTTCAGCAATAATTTGTTGAGCTGATACCTGTGGGTCAAGCTCACCATAAGCTTGAATTGTTATTGTGTTTTCTGCAGGTTCTGATACCTCTTCATTTGTGCTTGAACAACCTACCATCAATAAACCCAAAGCAAGAATAGAACTAATCAACAACATGATTTCTTTACCTTTAAATTTTCTCATTTTTATCCCCCTAATATTGAATTTAGTTTAAAAATTTTAAATATTATTTTAACGTTCTACAGCATTCTTCATTCCATCTTTCTTCCATTTGAATAAGACACTTTCAACCTCTAATAAAACATAATTAAAGATAGTATACAACAAGCCTATTATCGTTACAGCCATAAACATATCACCCATCTTAAACCAATTTCTTGCATATACTATAATAAATCCAAGCCCTTCGTTAGCACCCATCATTTCAGCCACTACCAATGCCGAAAAGGTTAGAGCCAAACTCACTCTCATACCAACAAAAATATTTGGTAATGCTGATTTAAAAATAACCTTTGTAAATATCTGATACTCACTAGCACCCAAACTCATTGCACTACGAATCCAATTAGAATTAACACCTCTAATCCCATCAACTGTATAAGTAAGCTGGGGCATAAAAGTGGCATATGCAATCAAAGATATCTTTGACATCTCTCCAATACCAAACCAAATAATAAAAATTGGCAAAAATGCATATACTGGAATCGGTCCTACCAAACTTAAAATCGGATTTGTCATATCATCAATGAACTTTGAACGACATATCAAAATCCCCAATACAACCGCCAACAATGTACCCAGTACAAATCCAAATAATGCTCTCCTTACACTTGCATAAACTTGATGAATTAAATTCCCATTTACAATATAATCTACAGTTGTATTATAAACCGACATCGGAGAAGGTAAAAAAGTTGGATTAAACCATTGAAATTCTCCATTAAGCTTATAAATCAACTGCCATGTTACAAAGAATAAAACTAAAGAAAATAATTGAGTACATTTGCTTTTATTTAATTTACTCAATTTATTTTTTATTGACATAATGCTCACACCTTTTTGACAACTATCAACATACTGCCTCTCTTCAAATACATTTTCTCTCATGTTTTTTCCTCCTTTTATAAATCAAGTTACACCTCTAGGGTCTAAACATCTTAATTCATCACAAATACTTACCACCTAAGCCCTTTATTAAATATAAATTACTGTAACTTGTGTTTGATACCTCAATAAAAACTCAAACTTCATGTAAACTTCATGTAAATTTGATGTTATATTTATAATAACACATTTACCTCTTTATGTCTTCGTCCATTATGTATAAAATATAACCATTTCTTATGTCCATATCATACAAATCATAATTAATACCCATCAAAAACAACGCTATTTATTCAACCTCAACAACTTCAAGGAGAATACAATATTAAACTTATGCTTTGGATCTTGTAAGTCAAAACCTAATATTTCAGAAATTCTTTTGAATCTATATTTCATTGTATTATAATGTATAAACATTTCTTTAGCAGCTTCTCTCATATTCCAATCATTCTTCACCATAGCTTTTAAAGTATTTAATAAATCAGTATCATTAGCTTTATCATATTGGATCAAATTCAACAGATAAGAATTATAAAATTCTTTAGCAGAATCACTTTGAGAGATCTCTTTTAACAACCCATATACACCCAAATCATCATAAAGAGATGTTAAATCAGTCCCATATATCATCCTTCCTAATTCTATAGCCTTTTGAGCTTCTACATAACTTTTGTCTATATCCATTATCGAAGATTTATAGCCCCCAACACCTATAGAAACAGTATGTTCAATATCTCTTTTCATCTTATTTCTTAATTTATCAGCAACAGATTTTATCTCTTCCATAAATTCTTCCTTGGACGGATGTCCAATCAAAAAGACTACACTATCACTAAAAGTAGTATATTTAACATCTATAAAAGAATCCTTTATCATCTTCTTAGCTTTTAAAAAAATAGTACGTTTTATCTCTCTTAATTTTTGATCTAAATCCTTCTTTGCCTCTAAATATTTCCTCCTGAAGTCATCAACATCAATAATCATAACCAGCAAACCATCATTAAATTCCCACTCATATAAATCAGCCCTCTTTTTTACCTCTTCTAAAGAGTTAATACTATTAAAGAGCAAATCCTGTATGAACTGATCTCTATACTTAGTCTCTATCTGATAGTTGGATATCTTCTTTTGAATATCTAACTTCAAAACTGTCATAGCATGTTCTAAAGCAATTTCATTATATTCAATATCCTTCTTTTCTCTTGCACTATTAGCTTTTATTAGATAGCCGTAAACCTTGCTATCAATCTCAACAGTGTAATAGCTATATCTAGATAAGATCTCATTTAAAGAAAGAGAATTAAACTTCTCTTCAAATTCATCAGAAGATATACGAAAATAAACTTCATCAAAGTATATATCATAAAAAACTATGTCTTCATCAATAAACTCAGCTAAAGTGTTTATAATTTGCTGAGTCTCCCCATCATTAATAACTAACTTCGTAAAAGATTTATGAATTTGCTCAGAAAAAAATAATTTTCTAGCCTGTTCATTTACAATTTCTAATAATATCGGGCTTATAATCTTAGCAAAAGTATACTCAAAAGGAATAGATATAATTGGAAAATCCAACTTATCAGCAACCTCTATAACTTCAACAGGCAATTGATCTATAAACCTTTTCAACTTAATAAATAACCCAGAAGCCCCTTGCTTGTCCATCTTAACGATTATATCCTTCAACTTATCTGGTTCATCCTTTACTATATATCCAGTTGTAGCAAACATCTCTCCTCCCCTTATCCAGTTGTAGACATCAGGAGCATCTATTACATTTACCGCAGAAATAATTCTATCCAAACCACCTCGTCCTGCCAACACCTCTAAACCATCGAAATCAGGAATTTCTAGCATTTCCTTCACTGTAAGAGCCATTTCATCCCCTCCATTTTAAGTAATTTACTCAGTTTAAGAAGCAACAAAAGTCCTGAGCAAACCCTCGTGTAAACTATATGTTAGTTTTATGTTAATTATAGTATTCTAAAAATATCCTGTCAAGTATCCTTCTACTCTTGGTAAATAAAAAAACTCCCAAAAAGGGAGTTTTTTAACTAAATAATTTTCACATTATAATCTTCCAACCAAACATTGACCTGAATCAGATAAGCAAATAATTGGGGCAGTCTCATCAACTGTCCAAACCATGGAATATCAAAATCACCATCACTTTGAGCCAATTTACGGATATAATCGACATCAATCAGATCAAGAATTGGTGAATTATTATCATTGAGAATATCTAATAACCAGTCTCTAGTAGCCACAAAGTAAGCAGGATCAAAAGTCTTAGGATAAGGATTCTTTGGTCTCAATCTAACATCTTCAGGCAAAAGACCCTTTAATGCTTCACGCAATACTCCCTTTCTTCTACCTCCAACATTCTTCATCTCCCAAGGTATATTCCAAACATACTCTACCAATCTATGGTCACAGAAGGGAACTCTAACCTCTAAACCAGTATACATACTCATCCTATCCTTACGATCAAGTAAAGTTGGCATCCAACGGGTTAAATTCAGATAAAACAGCTCTCTCATGCGCTTTTCAACCCCACTCTCTCCAGCCAAGCGAGGAACTTCAGATAAAGCCTCTTGATAACGATTATCCATATACTCTTTAGGACTAATTCTCTCAATTAAATCTTTAGATAATATCTTAACCCTATCAGCTAGCTTTCTTGACCAAGGGAAGGTATTTGCCTCTAAAGCATCTTGATTATGATACCAGGGGTAGCCACCAAAGATTTCATCGGCACACTCTCCAGAAACACCCACAGTAAACTTCTTCTTAATCTCTTTACAGAAGAGGTACAACGATACATCTATATCAGCCATCCCCGGCAGATCACGAGCATAGACCCCATCTCTTAAAGCCTCTACCAATTTATCATTACTTAACCTAATATAATGATGGGTAGTTCCTAAATAGTCTGTCATCTTCTTAATCCAAACATCATCAGGGTCTGGTTGAAACTCATTGGCTTCAAAGTTCTCTTCATTACCTTCATAATCTACTGAATAAGTATCAATATTTCCTCTTCCTTCTCTAATAAACGCTCTACTAGCCACAGAACTGATCGCACTAGAATCTAATCCTCCTGATAATAGAGTACAGACAGGAACATCAGAGACCAATTGCCTCTCTACAGTATCTATAAATAATTCCCTTACTCTAGCAATAGTTGTCTCTAAATCATCTTCATGGGCTTTACTCTCTAATTGCCAGTATTGCTCCTGCTTAATTCCATAACGATTAACTACCATTGAATAGCCAGGCTTTAACTCATTAATCCCCTTAATAACTCCATGGCCAGGAGTCCTCCCTGGACCTATAGTAAATATTTCTGATAATCCTTCTCCATCAAGCTTAGCTTCTACCTCAGGGTGAGCCAATAATCCTTTAAGTTCTGATGCAAATAAGAAACCCTTCTCTTGCTTAGTATAAAAGAGAGGTTTGACTCCTATCCTATCTCTAGCCAAAAACAACCTTTCACTAGCTTGATCCCAAATAGCAAAGGCATAAATACCATTAAGGCGCTTAACACATTCACTGCCCCACTCTATGTAAGAAGTTAATAATACTTCCGTGTCAGAGTGACCTTCAAAAGAATGACCTGCCGCTTGTAAATCTCTTCTTAAATCTTCAGTATTATATAATTCACCATTATAGACTAGAGCATATTGATTGTTCTGATGAGTTTTAACCATTGGCTGTTTTCCACCTTCAGGATCAATAACAATCAATCTTCTATGAGCTAAAGCCACATGCTCTGAACTCCACTCTCCTCTTTCATCAGGACCACGCCTGTGCTGACAATCAGCCATCACCCCAGCAGTACCTTGCTCTTTTCGTAAATCACGTTCCCAATTTAGCCATCCTGCAATTCCACACATACAGATACTCTCCTCCTTTATATTCTTTATTAATCCAATGTTAATATTATGTTATGTGATTCGGTAAAATTACTTATAAGCAAAATACTTAACATCAAATTAACGTTTTTTCCTTTGATCTTACTTTTTTCAATATATCTTATGCGTGAAATTGATTTTCGTTCTCATTTTTATCTTTTTTATTTCATAATAGATAATAAAAACACTCTACTCACCTTATCGGCTTTCAAGTGTCTTTATTCATAATTTATGGAATTTTTACTGTCCTCATCCATCCTATTATCACTCTACCATACTCAAAATTAGTTCTCGAAGAACTTTGCAGGCTACTGCTGTAGAGGCACCACTGTGATCATAATGGGGAGATAACTCCACTAAATCAGCAGCAACTATATTCAACTTAGTAAACTCTTTGATAACATCCATCAACTCTTTAAAACTTATTCCTCCAGCTTCAGGAGTTCCTGTACCAGGAAAGATAGATGGGTCTAAAACATCAAGGTCTATTGTGATATAGACTGGTCTATCACCAATCTCTGTAACTATTTTGTTTAAACCTTGACAGTCAAACTTTCTTAAGCTAGTATGGGATTTTGCCCATTCAAACTCCTCTTTTAATCCAGAGCGGATACCAAATTGATAGATTCTATTATCACCTAAGAACTCCCAAGCTCCTCTAATCACTGTAGCATGGGATAACTTATCACCCATAAATTCTTCTCTCAAATCTGTGTGTGCATCAAAATGCAATAATATCAAATCATTATACTCTTTATAAACTGCCTTAATAGCTGGCAGACTAACTAGATGCTCTCCACCAATCATCATCGGTTTCTTAGCATCTTTGACTACTTGACTAACATAGTCTTCTATAATCTCCAAGACCTTTTGAGTATTTCCAACTGGAAACTCTAAATCTCCAGTATCACAGATATTATACTCCTCTAAATCCCGGTCTAAATATGGACTATAAGTCTCTAAACCATAAGAGTCCACTCTCATAGCTTGGGGAGCAAACCTTGTACCTGGTCTAAAGGATGTAGTCCCATCAAAGGGGCTACCAAAAACTACCACATCAGCATCTTCATAAGATTTATCTAACCCAATAAAAGTAGTTAATAATTCAGGTTTAGCCATTCTCTATCATCTCTTTTACATAGTTTGGTAATGCAAAAGCTCCTAGATGAATATCTGTATTATAATATTTAGTCTTTAAACCTAAAGAGTTCCATCTCTTAGCCTCAAAATTTTTAACTGGATGTAGCTCTTTTGAAGCAAAACCAAATAACCAATGACCTGATGGATATGTTGGCATATGGTACTGGTAGACTTCAGAGATAGGGAAGATACTCTTAATCTTCTTATTAGCTCTAACCAACTCTTTAGCATTCTGGTCATAATAAGGACTTTCATTTTGATTGACCAAAATTCCTTTATCAGTCAAAGCATTATAACAATTTTGATAAAATTCAGTCGTAAATAGCCCTTCTCCTGGACCGATTGGATCTGTTGAATCTACTATAATTAGATCATATAC
>Ga0163226_1000076_pt1 | contig 20359 bp, 24 predicted proteins | sample MSEWel2016_07_13_2_FD_113144 | JGI IMG/M metagenome (GOLD analysis project Ga0163226, IMG submission 113144) | Subsurface microbial communities from deep shales in West Virginia, USA - MSEEL Well Study Marcellus 5H_2016_07_13 ...
CTAACTCTCTCCTACCTTAGGAGAGAGGACTAAAGCATCTTTTATTCCCCTCTCCTGATAGGAGGAGAGGGGCTAGGGGTGAGGTTGGTTTTATATTACATTCTAAAGTTGTTTATCTATAGTTATCAAAAATTTTAAAGAAGCTTATCATCATATCATTAATAAAGTGATTTTTCATCTAGTTTATAAAATTAGTGATTTTTAAGATATTAATTATTAGTTAGAATAAACTTAGTCTACACAAGAGATATTTAGACTTATCAAATGTAACTGAAGTATCATTCTACTAAAAAAGCAATATATTGACATATTTTTCATGGTAGATCTTGATTTTATAGAAATAATATAATTTGTGACTAATATTAACTTAAACAGAAGTTCTTTGGTGATGGCTATATATGGTTGTTTATTATATTTTTTTGCAGGAATTTCAAAAGTAAAGTCGAAGTTAGCAGAGTAAGTAAGTTTTAAGAGGGTTATTGATTTAATATCGACATTATTTTAAGCAGAGTATTATATGTATTAGTTCTAGTATAAAGTAGACTCTACTTATTTATGACTCAATTAAGGGGGGATATTAGATGAAAATATTTAATAATAGGAGTTTTAGTGTTTTAGAGAAGAGTTTAGATTCATTATCTAAAAATCATGATGCTATATCTAATAATATATCTAATGTAGATACACCTGGATATAAAAGAGAATATGTATCTTTTAGGAGTGAATTAGCCAATTTATTAGAGAATAGAAATGATTTAGCTGTAACTAATAAAAAACATATATCTATTAACTCTAAAGATTTAAGCACCTTTGAGGGGAAGGTTTTGACTGAAGAGAACACTTCTACTCGAAATGATGAGAATAATGTTGATATAGATGCAGAAATGTCCATGTTGGCTAAAAATACTCTAGAATATCAGGCACTAGTACAGAGAATATCTAGTAAGTTCAAAAACTTACAAATGGTTATACAACAAGCGAGGGGGTAGATATAAGTGGGACTATTTAATGGGATAAATATAAGTGCTTCTGGATTGACTGCACAGAGGTTAAGAATGGATCTTATTTCCAGTAATATCGCTAATGTCAATACTACTAAAGCTGAAGATGGAGAACCATATCGCCGTAAAATGCCTGTTTTTGCTGCTAAATTACAAAAAGAGATGGATAAGTTGGGTAAAGGTGATAGTGTTGGCAGTGGTGTAGAGGTGGTTTCTATTAAAGATAGTAAAGAACCATTTAAGTTGATGTATAATCCCAGCCATCCAGAGGCAGACCAAAATGGATATGTAAAGATGCCAAATGTCAACATTGTTTCTGAAATGACTGATATGATTTCAGCTACTAGAGCATACGAAGCTAACGTTACCGCGATGAATTCGGCCAAGGCGATGGCCCAAAGTGCTCTAAAGATTGGTGGCTAAATTTAGAGGGAGGTAGAAATGATGAAGGTTGACAATATAACTAATCAAAGTATTCTAAAATTAGATGCATTCGATAAAGATAATAAAAATAATAAGCGAACTTCTTTTTCCCAAATGTTAAAGGATTCTTTAAAAGATGTAAACAAATTACAAGAGGTCTCTAGTAAGGCAACTGAAGACTTAGCTTTAGGGAAGGTTGATAATATTCATGAGGTGATGATAGCTGGTCAAAAAGCAAAAACTTCATTAGAACTAACAACTGCTATAACAAGGAAGGCGATAGATGCATATAAAGAAGTTATGAGGATACAAGTTTAATGTATTTGTTCAGTGAGATTGGGGTGTAAACATGGTTAAAAATTTATCGCAAATAGGGAAGCAGATGCAAAATTTATGGAATAATTTTGACAAGAAGGCTAAAATAGTAATTGTTGTATCTGTTTTATTTACATTTGTTGGGATGTTATTATTAGCAAATTGGGCTAGTAAACCAGAATATACAGTTTTATTTAATAACTTAACTGTAAAAGATGCTGGTGGTATTGTATCTAAATTAAAAGAAAAACAGGTTTCTTATAAACTTGAAAGTAATGGTACCACAATCTTAGTTCCTAAGAAACAGGTTCACAATTTGCGATTGGATTTAGCTAGCCAAGGATTGCCAACTGGTGGTAGTGTAGGGTTTGAATTATTTGATCGTAATCAGTTAGGGACTACGGACTATGAAATGAAGATTAATCATATGCGTGCCTTATCTGGTGAGTTGACAAGGACTATTCAACAATTAGATAAGGTTATTTATGCTAAAGTCCAGATTACTCCAAGTAAAACTAGCCTTTATACTGATAATGAAGAGCCAGCAAAGGCATCTATAGTAGTAAGATTAAAAGAATACAGTAAACTGACAACTAAAGAGGTTAGAGCAATAGCTAATTTAGTTGCTAGTGGTGTAGAAGGTCTAACTCCTGAAAAAGTAACTATTGTGGATACATCAGGAAACTTGTTATCGGCTATGTTAGATAAAAATAAAGAGAAGTCTGATGTTAGTGATAAATTAGACTTAAAGAAGAAATTGGAAGATGATATAGAAAGAGATTTAAATGTGATGTTAACTAAGGTATTGGGAGTGGACAAGTTCTCACTGACAGTTAATGCAGATTTAAATTTTGATAAGAGAAATATAGAGAGTAAGAGATATCAACCAGTAGTAGGTGATGAGGGTATTGTTCGTAGTGAGCAGACCAAAGAAGAGAAAAGTGTAGGTACTACTATTGATCCAGAAGGTGTGCCAGGAACTACCTCAAATCTACCCCAATATAAAATCAATAATCAACAACAGAACCAGCATGAGAAAGAAGAGAAGATTGTAAACTATGAAATCAATGAAGAGGTAGAAAGATATGTTCAATCCCCAGGAACTATTGAAAGATTATCTGTAGCGGTAAGTGTTGATACAGCTCAAGATGAGTTAAGTGCGGAGAAGAAAGAAGCAATTACTCAACTTATCTCTACTGCAGTAGGTTATGATTCTAATCGAGGAGATCAAATTACTGTTATTGGATATGACTTCAATAATGATTTAGATCTTATGACTCAACAAGAGATTGAAGCAGAAGAAGCCAGAAAGAGAATTTTCTTATTCTCTTTATTAGGTATTGTAGGAATTTTAATTATCTTATTAATTATTATAATGGTTAGAAAGAGAAGGGCTCAGTCTCAAGATGATAATGATCAAGTAGGAGAGAATATCAATTACTTGATTGATGAGGCAGAAGATGAATTTGCTGTATCAGATAATTTGACACCAGAAGAGAGAGAAAGACAGAAATTACAGAATCAATTACGTAATATAATTAGTGAACAACCAGAAGAGATTGCTGGATTAATCAAAAGTTGGTTATCTGATGATTGATAGGAGGGAAGAGAGATGGCGAATTTAACTGGTAAAGAAAAAGCAGCTATATTATTAGTTTCTTTAGGACCTGATGCTTCGGCAGAAGTGTTTAAACATCTAAATGATGATGAGATTGAAGATCTTACTCTAGAGATAGCTAACTTGGACAAAGTTCCAGCAGATGTCAAGGATAGTGTGTTAGATGAATTTCATCAGATGTGTGTTGCCTATGATTATATCAGTCATGGTGGTATGGATTATGCTAGAGAGGTGTTAGAGAAGGCTTTGGGTCAAAACAAAGCTAATGACATTATAGATCGTTTAACTGCCTCCTTACAGGTAAGACCTTTTGATCAATTAAGAAAGACTGACCCTAGTCAGATTCTAAACTTTATCCAAAATGAGCATCCTCAAACTATAGCTTTAGTTTTGGCTTATTTAGATCCTCAACAATCTGCAATTATTATGTCTTCTCTACCTTATGATAAGCAGACAGAGGTAGCTAAGAGGGTTGCTACTATGGAGAGAACTAGCCCTGATGTGATTAAAGAGGTTGAAAGGGTATTAGAACAGAAGCTATCGTCTCTAATGACTAATGAATATACAGTTGCTGGTGGAATTGATTCAATTGTAGATATCTTAAACCTAGCTGACCGATCTACAGAGAAGAAGATATTAGAAGACTTAGATGAACAGAATCCAGCCTTGGCAGAAGAGATTAGGCAGAAGATGTTCGTCTTTGAAGATATCATAGTCTTAACTGATAGAGATATCCAGATTCTATTACGACAAGTTGATACCGATGATTTGGCACTAGCCCTTAAAACAGTAAGTGAAGAAGTTGCTGAAAAGATCTTCAACAACCAATCTAAGAGAGCTGCTGAGATGCTAAAAGAGGATATTGAATACCTAGGTCCTGTAAGAATAAGTGATGTTGAAGAGGCACAACAGAGGATTGTAGGTCAGATCAGAAAATTAGAAGAGGCTGGAGAAATCATCATTAATCGTGGTGGAGAGGATGAGGTCGTTGTCTAATATTATCAAATCACCTCTAGTTAAATCAGGTAAAAAAGTACTTCTTAATAATAATGGAATGGAAGAACTTATAGATAATAAGCAAGATAATGATGATAAGCAGCTTAGTGTAGAAAGAGATAAGTTACTAAGTGAGGCTAGAGAAGAGGCTAGCGAGATTATTAGCCAAGCTCAAGCCCAGGCTAATGAGATATTAATGAAGGCTGAAAAAGAGGCTGCCAATTTAAAATCTCAAACTCAGCAAGAACTGGAAAAGGCAGTTGAACAAGCTAAAGATGAAGGATATCAGCAAGGGTTACAGCTAGGAAGAGAAGAAGGTTTTAAGGAAGGAACTACTCAGTTACAAGGTTTAATAAGTGACTTTGATCAGAAAATAGCTGATTTTAAGCAAAGCTTAGTAGAGAGAGAAACAGAGCTTAAAGAAGATTTACTAAGATTGGCTGTTGCAATCAGTAAGAAGGTGATTGGTAGAGAGTTAAAGCTTGATACTGAATTACTTAAAGGGATAATAGATAGAACTATTAGCTTATTAGATGGAGAGGAAGAGATTTTAATCAGAGTTGCCCCTAGTGATTTAGAAGTCTTAGTTGATTATAAGCAAGAGTTGATATCTTCAAACAATGGTTTAGAGAGAGTTAAGATAGTTAGTGATGAAGGAGTTAAGAATGGTGGCTGTATTATAGAGACTGATTTTGGTGGTTTTGATGCTACAATAGAGTCTCAATTAGCAGAAATTGAGGCTAAATTATTGGAAGTTGATAATGATGAATAATCCATTGTTGAATGTAGATAATCTGGTTAGTAAATTAGAAGGTGTTAATACAATTAAAAGCTTTGGTAAGGTCAAAAGAGTAGTGGGGTTGATTATCGAATCTGAAGGACCTAATGTACATTTAGGTGAGAAGTGCTTGATTCAACCAAAATTTAGTCAAGATTTTATTCAGGCAGAAGTTGTGGGCTTTAAGGATAATACTGTATTGTTGATGCCCTTAGGTGAGATGAATGGAATTGGACCAGGCTGTAAGGTCTTGGCTACTGGTCAACCTTTGATGGTGCAGGTTGGAAATCAGTTATTGGGTCAAGTCTTGGATGGGCTAGGTAATCCTATCTCTGATTTTGAAGCTGATACAAAATTAGATGAGTATCCAGTATATAATACCCCTCCCAATCCACTGACTAGAAAGAGGATTACAGAACCGTTATCTTTAGGAATTAGAAGCCTTGATGGTCTTTTAACCTGTGGTAAAGGTCAAAGGCTGGGTATCTTTGCTGGTAGTGGGGTAGGAAAGAGTACAACTCTAGGAATGATTGCTAGAAATACCAATGCAGATATAAATGTAATTGCTTTAATTGGTGAGCGGGGAAGGGAGCTTAGAGACTTTATTGAACGTGATTTAGGGGCTGAAGGTTTAAAAAAGTCTGTAGTAGTTGTTGCTACTTCTGACCAACCTGCTTTAGTACGATTAAAAGGTGCCTTAGTGGCTACTACTATTGCTGAGTACTTTAGAGATCAAGGAAAAGATGTGATGTTGATGATGGACTCTGTAACTAGATTTGCTATGGCTCAACGTGAGGTAGGTTTGGCTGTAGGGGAACCACCTGCCACTAGAGGCTATACTCCATCAGTTTTCGCTATATTACCTAAGTTGATGGAAAGAGCAGGAACTAATGAACAGGGGACCATTACAGGACTATATACAGTATTAGTAGAAGGTGATGATATGAATGAGCCTATTGCAGATGCTGTTAGAGGTATTTTAGACGGACATATTATCTTATCGAGAAGTTTAGCAGCTAAGAACCATTATCCTGCTGTTGATATCTTAGAGAGTGCCAGTCGTGTTATAGGTGAGATTATTAGTGATGAGCATAAGAGGGCTGCTAGTGAATTAAGAAATGTTCTTGCAACCTATGAAGAAGCAAAAGACTTGGTTACTATAGGTGCTTATGAGGCTGGTAGTGATCCTAAGTTAGATTATGCTCTTGATAAATTAGATGAAGTAAATAGATTTTTACGACAAGGAGTTAATGAGGCTAGTAGCTATGAAGATACAATCAATTGGTTGACAAGTATCTTTGCTGGAGAGTGATCTAATTGAAAAAATTTAATTTCAGGTTACAGTCAATCTTAGATTTAAAGGAGCAAGAAGAGGAGTCTATTAAGAAGGAATTAGCTAACTTAATGCAACAGCGCCAAAAGGTAGAAGATGAGATTAATTCTATTATAAATGATAAGAAGCAAATACAGAAAAAATTAGAAGAATCTGAAGAAAGAGCTATCAATTTAATTAATGCTTTAGAATCTCGTAAGTATCTTAATTACTTACAAGATATGGTAGAAGATTTGACATTGAAGTTAGAGTACTGGGATGAAGAGATAAGTAAATGTCGTAAAAAGTTACTTGCTAAGACCAAAGAGAAGAAGGCTTTAGCTAAATTAAAAGAAAGAAAATATGAAGAGTATTGGAAGAGGTTTTTAGCAGAAGAGCAAAAATTAAATGATGAGCTTGCTACAAATAAATTTAACCGTAAAGATAATAGTTTGGATGGACTTATTTAATACCTTATAGAATGATTATACTTTGATTAAGACTTTATAATTATTACTTGTTCATAGATTATATTAATTTAAAAACCTATTTTGAGTTAGGTCTATTATCTAGATAAATATGAAATTAGGAGGAAGTCATCTATGAAAAAGATACTCCTAGGAATGTTGATGTTATTAATTTTAGCTGGAGCAACATTATTTTTATTAAATTATTTTAAAGTCTTTACATTTGAAACTATTAAAGAGCAGGTGTTAACAAAAGTGAAGAGTATTCCTGTAGTTGCTGAATACATAGTAACTAAGGATAAAAATAAAGGGTTGGAAGAGCAACTGAAGAATTTACAGGATAAATTATCTGAGGTAGAAGGTCAGAATCAAAGTTTATTAGCAGAGCTAAAGGCTCGTGATAGTAAAGTCGCAGGTCAGGAAGATACTATCAGTAATTTACAATCAGATATTGAAAAAATTACTGAAGATACAAGAGATTATAAGGCTAAAGTAAAACGTCTAGCAGATGTATATTCTGAAATGGAAGCAGCCAAATCTGCTGATATACTGCCTAAATTGGATATGAAACTGGTAATTGATATCTTAAATCAGATGGATGAAGAAATAGTAGCAGAAATATTATCTCAAATGGACACAAATATAGCTGCTGATATCTCTACTCAACTATCTTATTGAAAGGAGGTGAGAAGATAAGATGACTGCTATGGTTTCAATGATGAACTTAATGAGTACTAAGCCTACTTCTACACCCAAAAATAGTAGTGTAGAGAAGAATGATAAAAATAATGATTTTGTATCCTCATTACAGAGAAATATTGATAAATCTTCTAACAAAGATTCTAATAACTCTGAGGAAGATAAGGTCAAATTAGATGCAAAAGATATTGAAAAATTAGAAGAAGTAATTGAAAAAGATCCTAAAGAGCTTAGCCAAGAGGAGATAGAAGAGGCAATGACTGCTTTAACTAATATTATCAATCAGCTTAGTAACCTTAAGTTATCAACAGTTGGGAGTAAAGGTGAGAAACTAGAATTAAATCAATCACTTAAAGGTCTAATTAAAGGTTTGAAAGCCTTTAAAGCTGAATTGAAAAAAGTGGATTTAAAAGACTCTAAATTATTTGCTAAAGATGAGTTGCAGGAACTATTGACTAAGCTAAAAGGAAAAGTTGTTAGTGATAGTGATAATGAAAAACATCGAATAATACATCATAGAGCAATCAATCAAGCTAATATAGCTAAATTAAGTAGAGATAATCAAAATAAGGTAGAACGTAATATAAATATAGAAGGAAAAGAGCTAGCTTTAGATGACAAGCAAGGAATTATTAAAGGTGAACAGATCTTTACTGAAAAATTAAAAGATACTCTTGCTAATAGTGAACAGCAGGGAAGTAAAGAGATTGATTTTAGTTCTGTTAAGAACTTTGCTGTTAACAATTCTCAACAAGTAGAAACTACTACTTCTAATAAAGTAACTGTAGGAAATAAAGAGGTCGCCTTTAAGAACATAGTTAACCAAATTCAAGAGCAAGTTGATATGAGTTCTAGCACCAAAGGTAAAAATGTGACTATTGAATTAAGACCAGAAGCTCTAGGAAGGTTGCACCTTAAAGTTACTATTAAGGATGGGGTAGTGTCAGCTAAAATTCTGGCTGAAAATGGTCAAGTAAAGGATTTGCTAGAAGGTAATTTAGCTAAATTGAAGAATAGTTTAGGTCAAAAGAACTTACAAGTAGATAATTTTGATGTTTCTACAGGCCATAATGGCGAAGAGTTAGCCCAAAACTTTAGTGGGAATAGTCAGTTTGGATTCTCTCAAAACAATGCTAAGCAAAGTGGAAGTAGATTTAGCTTAGATATGGAAGATTTAGCTGATCTTGATGAGGAGTTTGTAGTAGATGAGGTTAAAGAGGAGACAGGAGTTATTGAGGATGATGATGTCGACTATGTTGTCTAGGAGGGGAAGAGATGAGTACAGAAGAAGCAACATGGCAAAATGTTAGTGATGTAACACAGACAAATAATACTACTAAGAGTACTAATACTGATAATGGGCTGGGCAAAGATGCTTTTTTAAAACTATTAATTACCCAATTGAAGTATCAAGACCCGATGAAACCAATGGAGGATAAAGAGTTTATTTCTCAAATGGCACAGTTTAGTTCTTTGGAGCAGACTCAAAATTTAAATAAAAATATGGAAAATTTCATGTTATTACAGCAGAGTAATTCGAAGTATCAAGAGATATTACAGTCAGCTAATCTGGTAGGAAAAAAGGTTACAGTCATTAAACCTGCAGAGACTGAGGATGCTGATAATACTGAGGATGCTGATAATACTGAGAGTGCTGAAGGTGCTGAAGGTGAAGAGAGTGAAAATGAAGAAAGTACAATTACTGGAGTGGTAGAAAGAGTAGACTTTTCTGAGGGCACTCCTCAACTAATTATTGATGGTGAGAATTATCCACTAGATAATATTCAAGAGATATTATCCTAGCAGAAGAGGGGGTGCTAGTGTGAATAGAATTTATTCCAACCACCCTTTGCATTTGTCCCAAGATTCCAACTTAAAATCCAGCAAGCTAAATAATAAAAAACAGACCAGTACATTTAAAGATTTATTTAATAATAAAGTCGAAGATAGAACTGATTTAAAACTATCAAAACATGCAAAAAAACGTCTGCAAGCAAGGAGTATAGACTTTACTAAAGATGAAATAAATAAATTAGAAACAGCAATTGATAAGGCCAAAAGCAAAGGTGCTAAGGAATCACTAGTTTTGATTAATAATAATGCGTATATTGTTAGTGTGAACAATAATACAGTAATAACTGCAATGGATAAAGATAGTATGCAAGAAAATTTATTTACCAATATAGATAGTGCAATAGTTATGAAATAACTGGACCCTAATGGGAGGTTATTAATCGTGGAATGATAGAAGCGATTAAAAAGTAGTGTAGAGTTGATAGTGTATAGTGAATAGTTAGAATCAAATAAATATAGATTTCAACTATCAACTATCAACTATCAACTATCAACTAAAAAACAGGAGGTTTTATATATATGTTACGTTCACTGTATGCTGGAGTATCAGGTTTAAAAGCCCATATGAGCAAGATGGATGTTATTGGTAACAATATTGCCAATGTTAATACTGCAGGGTTTAAAGGCAGTAGAGCTACCTTTAAGACAATGTTTAGTCAAACTATTCAAGGGGCATCAGCACCCCAAGAGGGAAGAGGGGGAACAAACCCTCAACAAGTTGGTTTGGGTGTATCATTAGGTAGTATTGATAAGAATATGGGGCAAGGTAACTTACAATATACAGGCATCAATACTGATTTGGCAATAGATGGTGAAGGGTTCTTTATTATGGAATCAGGAACAGGGCCTGTGTATAGTAGAGCAGGAGCTAGTGTTTTTGATAGAGATGGTTATCTGGTCAATTCAACTACTGGTTATAGAATGCAAGGTTGGATGGCAGATGCTAATGGAGATATTAATATTAATGGTAATTTGACAGATCTTAGTTTAAAACAATCAATGCCTGCTCAAGCAACAGACAAAATCCCTTATTCTGGGAACCTAGATGCTGATGCCGTAGTTGGCAAAGCTAAGGCAACTAATGTAACTACTGTGGATGTTTATGATTCTTTGGGAACAACTCATAAAGTACAGTTAGAGTTTACTAAAGAGGCTAATAATGAATGGAGTTATGAGATAACTGATATTGGTGGGGTAGATGATATTAATAATGCTACTTTAAATGGTAATGGAGATTTAACTGGTACTATCACTTTTGATGAGACTAATGGTAATATAGCAACTATTGATGGAAAATCAATCGAAGATATTGAAAATGGTAATGCAGAGTTTCCAGTGTTAAGTTTTACTCCTAGTGGAGGTGGTATCATTCCGACAGATCCTATTTCAGCAAATAGTCCAACTCCAATTACTTTAGATTTTTCTGAAATAAAACAACGTGCTGGTTCTATGGATGCTGATGCAGATACGCCAACAGGATATAAAGCTGGTTCGATTAAAAAGTTTGCTGTTGACAAATCAGGTACAATTACTGGACTTTATGATAATGGTATGAAGCAGACAATTGGTAGAGTGGCAGTGGCTACATTCAACAATCCAGCTGGTTTAACAGAAGAAGGGTCTACTGTATATAGAACTTCTAATAACTCTGGTTTAGCTAGGATAGGTTCACCAGGTGATAATGGGGTTGGTGTTGTATCAGCAGGTAGTCTAGAGATGTCTAATGTAGATTTATCAGGAGAAATGACTGAAATGATTACAACTCAGCGTGGATTCCAAGCCAATTCTAAGATTATCTCTACTGGTGATCAGATATTGGAGCAGTTAGTAAATCTTAAGAGATAAGTTTGGTTGAAATATCTAAATTTATGAGTAAAGGTATTATACCTTTACTCATAAATTGATATATTATGGAACTATAAATTTATTTATTATCTTATACTTGCTTGATAAAGGATGTGAGGGTTATTATAGAGTTAACTAGATTAAATGATTCTAAGTTAGTAATCAATGCAGAGTTAATTGAGACTATAGAGTCCACCCCTGATACTGTGGTTACATTAACTACAAATCATAGATTGGTAGTTAAAGAGGATGTTGAGGAAGTGGTTGAAAAGGCAATTAACTACAAGAGAAAAATAGCCTTTCGACCTGAATAAAAGTGAGGTGACAGAATGGATTTAGCATCAATTGTTGGATTAGCATTAGCGATTATACTGGTTTTAATGGGGATGTTTCAACAGGGGAGCTTGATGATGTTTTTGAACATTCCTTCTATTTTAATTGTAGTTGGAGGAACTTTAGGTGGAATTATTCTAGCTTATTCTTTTAAACAGTTAAAGAATGCTGTAGCATCAATGAAGATAGTATTCTCTGGTCAGAGTAATGAGGCTGGAGATATTATCTCTATTCTAGTAAGCTTTGCAGAGAAAGCAAGAAGAGAAGGATTACTGGCCTTAGAAGAAGAAGTATATGAATTAGATGATGAGTTTCTAAAAAAGGGAGTACAGTTGATAGTTGATGGTACAGACCCACAGCTTGTAAAGAGCATTATGGAGACAGAATTGAACTTTATAGAAGAGCGCCATTCAGTCAACAAAGGGGTCTTTGATACAGGGGCAGAGTTATCTCCAGCCTTTGGTATGATTGGTACTTTGGTAGGACTGATTGGTATGTTAGCTGGTTTAGATGACCCAAGCTCTTTGGGAGCTGGAATGTCGGTAGCTTTAATTACAACGTTGTATGGTTCTTTGATGGCTAATATGTTCTTCCTACCAGTAGGAGCAAAATTAAAGGTAAAAAGTGAACAAGAAATATTATCTAAAGAGGTTATGATTGAAGGGATTTTATCTATTCAAGCTGGAGAGAATCCAAGAATTGTAGAAGAAAAATTAAAAGCCTTCCTATCACCAAGTTCTAGAAGTGGCATCAGTTCTGAAGAAGGAGGGGGTATGAATGCCGAGGGATAAGAAACCTAAGCAAGAGGATAGTGGTGGTGCTGGTTGGTTAGCTACCTATGGTGATATGATGACACTGTTACTCTGCTTTTTCGTACTACTATACTCTTTTTCTAGTATTGATGCTGAGAAATTTCAGATGATGATGGAAGGTCTACAGGGAAAGCTTGGTGTATTGACAGGTGGTAAAACTATAGTAAAAGGTGCACTGATAGATACAGGGTTTGATGCTCAAAATCCAAGCTTTAAAGATTTTGAAAATTTACAAGGTAAGATCAGTAATTATGTTGAACAAGAGGGTTTAGCAGAGGATATTAGTTTAGAAATAACTGATCGGGGTTTGACTATTCACTTTACCGGAAAGGTATTATTTGACTTAGGTCAAGCAGAGATCAAAGATAGTGCTCATCAAATCTTAAATAAGATGTCTAGTTTTATTGAAGGTTTAGATAATAATATAGTAGTAGAAGGACACACTGATAATTGGCCTATTAGTAACTCTAAATATCCATCAAATTGGGAACTATCTACAACAAGAGCTACTAATGTAATTAGATATTTTATTGAAAAAAATGGGATTGATCCTGTTCGTCTATCTGCAGCAGGATACTCTAAATATAAACCATTGGTAGATAATGATACTGAAGATCATAGAGCAAGAAATCGACGAGTAGATTTAATAATATTGAGAATGGATGAAGAGGAGGGGATGAGTAATGAGTGAGGAAAAGGGAGGTAACAATATAATTATAATTATATTGGCTATCTTTATATCTGTCCTATTAGCTAGTGGAGCGTCATATTTTATGTTCACCAAATTTGCATTAGGAAATAATACAAATAATAGAGCACAGACTGATAATACTTCTAAAGAGTTAGGAACGACTACACCAATTGGTCAGTTCTTAGTCAATCTAGCTGATGGTAGAAGATTTATTAAAGTTAATATTGTCTTAGAGGTTAGTAATGATAAAGTAGTTGCTGAGCTTACAGAAAGACAACCACAAATAAGAGATGCAATTATAACAATTTTAAGAGGAAAAGATTATAATCAAATCAATTCTAATGAAGGGGTTAGAAAGTTAAGAACTGAAATTATGAATAAGATAAATCAAAACTTGATTAAAGGTAAAGTAACAAATGTCTTCTTTACTGATTTTGTGGTTCAATAGCTATTATTAATAAAAAATTATAATTTTTACTTGAAAAGTTTTTATTATATAAGAAAGATGATGATTTATGAAGGATTAAATATAATTATATTTAATTCTTTAATGGAGTAGGGGGAGAAATATGTCATCAAATAGAGTGTTATCCCAAAATGAAATAGATTCTTTATTGGAAGCATTATCCTCAGGACAGGTAGAAACAGAAGAGCTAAAAGATAATGGAGCAGAAGTAGTGGAGGTTTATGACTTTAAGCATCCTAATAAGCTATCTAAGGATCAGCTAAGGACTTTAAGAATGGTTTATGAAGGATTTGCTCGATTATTAAGTACTACTATTTCTACCCAATTGAGAACAATGACCAAGTTTGAGTTAGCATCAATTGATCAGTTATCCTATGAGGAGTTTGTAAGTTCTTTACCTCAACCTACAATTTTGTCTGTTTGTGATTTCTATCCTCTTCATGGAGAATTTATTATTGAGATTAACCCTAGAATAGGTTATGCTATTATTGAGCGTCTATTTGGAGGAAATATTGAGGGAACATTAAGTATGGTTAGGGAATTTACTGATATTGAAGAGGTAGTGTTAAAGAAGATTAATAAAAGTATTTTAGATAGTTTTAGTGAAGCATGGGAGAACGTGGTTGATTTAAGACCTAGAGTAAAGGAGCTTGAATCTAATCCACAGTTTACCCAAATTGTTCCTAATAATGACATGGTTATATTAGCTACTTTTGAGGCAGCAATTGGCAAGGTTGATGGACTGATAAATATTAGTATACCCTATATTGTTTTAGAGCCAATTGTATCTAAGTTAAGTGCTCAATACTGGTTTTCATCAGCAAGAAAGGATAAGGCTGTTGAGAGCTTAAATAAGATAAAACAAAGGTTAGGTAAAGCTAAGCTACCAATTGAGGCACAATTAGGTAAAACAAATATTACTGTAGCTCAATTATTACAGTTAGGAGCAGGAGACGTAATTAAGCTTAATACTAAAACGACTGAAGACCTGATAATATATATTAATAATAAGAAGAAATTTTCTGCAAAACCAGGAAAGCGTGGAAGCAAGTTGGCTGTAGAAATTACTTCAGCTATTCCTGAAGATGATTGGGAGGATGAAGACCATGAATGATGCTTTGTCACAAGAAGAAATCAATGCTTTGTTAAATGGTGGTATGGAAGACGAGGTAGATGATAATACTAATAAAACAGATATGGAAGATATATTAACAGATTTAGAGAAAGATGCTTTAGGTGAGGTTGCTAATATTTCTATGGGTTCAGCTGCTACAGCTTTATATGGTTTGTTAAATCAAAAAGTAGAGATTACAACGCCCCGTGTAGAGTTTAGTACAGTAGCAGACTTAGTCGACAGTTATAATAGGCCTTGTATCGTAGTAGATGTTCAATATGTTGAAGGCCTAAAAGGAAGTAATCAATTGATACTTGAGGTCAGTGATGCTGCAATTATTACTGATTTAATGATGGGAGGAGATGGAACTGCCCCTCCTGAGGAGTTAAGTGAGCTTCATGTTAGTGCTGTGGGAGAAGCGATGAATCAGATGATGGGTTCAGCATCTACTTCGATGTCTGACTTTTTCGAAGGAGATAAAATTAATATATCTCCACCTAAGGCAGAACTGTTAGAGTTAAGTAGTGATATTTTTAATCTAGAAGGTGTTAGTGATGATGATACAGTTGTAAAGGTAGTCTTTGATATGCATATTGGTGATTTAATTGATAGTCAAATTATCCAGGTTATGACTATTGAATTTGCCCAAAAGCTAGCAAGTGCATTAATGGGTAGTATGGATACTAGTGGGGAAGATGAAACTCCTGCTCAAGATCAAAAGCAACCTCCTAGTCAAGCACAACAGCCACAGCAAGGAATGAATCAACAAGGCTATCAACAACAAAATCAGCAACAAAGACAACAGCAAATAAACCAACAACAAGCTCCACAGCAGGGTCAACAACCTATGTATCAACAACCAATGTACCAACAACCAATGCAACAGCAGAATGTTGAGGTACAATCCGTAGAGTTTAATGAATTAGGTATGCCACAAGGACAGGGATTAAATAATGATATTAGATTAATTCATGATGTCCCCTTAGAATTGACAGTTCGTTTAGGAAAGACTAGAATGTCTATTAAAGATATTCTAGAATTAGGACCAGGCTCTGTTATTGAATTGGATAGATTGGCAGGAGAAGCAGTAGACTTATTGGTTAATGGGAAATTGATTGCTAAAGGAGAAGTTGTTGTTATTGATGAAAACTTTGGCTTTAGAGTAACTGATATTGTAAGTTCTGCTGAACGCTTAAGTAAATTATAATCTAAGGATTGATAATATGGAGTATGCTTTTGAACTAGTAAAGGTCTTATTTGCATTGTTAATCGTACTAGCTATCTTTTATCTTATAGTTAAATTTATGAAGGATAAAAGAAGTATCTTTAACCAAACAAATCAACTTCAAGTATTAGAGAAGTGTTATTTGAGTACTGACCATATTTTATATCTGGTTAAGGTAGTAGATAAGGTTTGGCTATTATCCTCTACTAAGGAGAAGATCGAATTTATCGAAGAGGTTGATACAATAAATTTAGAACTTCAAGGGAAAGGAGAATCAGCTCTCTTGAAGAATAGTAAGGAATGATTCGATGAAGCAGAGATGGGTGCAAATTTTAATATTAACTTTGATGATACTGATAATAGTACAAAATAATGCTTTTGCTGAAACTAGATTTACTATCCCCAATCTAAAGATTCAAATTGGTGATGGGACAGAAGGTGGGGGACCTCAGGATTTAGCTCTTTCATTAAAGATACTATTATTACTGACAGTATTAACTTTAGCTCCAGCAATTTTGATTTTGGTAACATCCTTTACTAGAATTATTGTTGTCTTATCACTATTAAGAAGAGCTTTAGCAACTCAACAGATGCCACCTAACCAAGTTATAATAGGTTTAGCAATCTTTATGACAATCTATATTATGGCTCCAGTTTGGACACAGATTAATGATCAAGCATTACAGCCATATTTGAATGAGGAAATAAGTCAAAGTGCTGCTTTAGAAAAAGCATTAAATCCATTAAGAGGTTTTATGTTTAAACAGACTCGTGAGAAAGATTTAGCACTCTTTGTTAATATGTCTAAGGTTGATAGACCTGATAATAAGGACGATATTCCAACCTATGTTTTAGTCCCTGCTTTTGTTATCAGTGAGTTAAAGACTGCTTTCCAGATTGGGTTTATGATTTATTTACCATTTATAGTGATCGATATGATAGTAGCAAGTACCTTAATGTCTATGGGAATGATGATGTTACCTCCGGTAATGATTTCATTACCATTTAAGATACTTCTGTTTGTTTTAGTTGATGGCTGGTATTTGGTAATTAAATCTTTGGTAGAGACCTTTCATTAAAGGAGGACTTTAGATGAATCAAACGTTAGTAATTGAGTTAGGGACAAGGGCATTAATTACAGTGATTAAAGTATCGGCACCTATGTTAGGTTTGGGTATGGCTGTGGGGTTATTGGTTAGTATCTTTCAAGCAACTACTCAAATTCAAGAACAGACTTTGACCTTTATTCCTAAGATTTTAGCAGTATTATCTGCTATTATCTTTTTTGGTCCCTGGATGTTAAATGTTTTAGTAGACTTTATGACTGAATTATTTACTAATCTCCCTAATTATATTGGCTGATAGGGGTGAGAAGAGATGCTAGCAGAAGAACTGACAAATCAAGTCTATTATTTTGTATTGATTTTAGCAAGGGTTTTGGGTTTTTTGGTAGTGGCTCCTATCTTTGGAAGTAAATCCTTACCTAATAGGTTAAAGGTAGGATTGGCAGTATTTATTACGATTATTATATTACCGATTACTTCTTTTGCAGGGATGAATGTTCCAGAAGGCTTATTAACTATTTCTTTTCAGATTATAGTTGAGTTATTTATTGGATTTATAATAGGGTTTATCATGCTATTAAATTTTATGGCCCTGCAATTAGCAGGACAGTTTATTGATACAAGAATAGGTTTTGCAATGGCTAGTGTAATTGACCCTCAAAATGGGATGCAAGCCCCTTTAGTTGGTCAGTTTAAGAATATATTGGCTACATTACTTTTTTTGGTTATCAATGGACACCATTATTTGTTAAAAGCATTAACTGATAGTTTTAATATAGTAGGAGTGACTAAATTTCACTGGTCGTCAGAGCTAGTATGGGCCTTATTTAGAATTGTTGGTGATTTATTTCCATTAGGTTTTAGATTAGCTTTACCAGTTATATCTATTCTATTTGTAGTAGATGTAGCCTTTGGTTTAGTAGCTAGAGTTGTTCCTCAAATAAATGTCTTTATGATGGGGATGCCTACTAAGGTGCTTATAGGTCTAATATTTTTAATTATTATTTTACCAAGTTATATAAATACCTTACAAGACCTCTTTAATGGGACAACTGATAGTATCTATAAGATATTAAAACTAATGAGATAGAAAGAGGATAAAAATATGGCATCAGGAGAGAAAACAGAAAAAGCCACCCCCAAGAAGAGAAGTGAGGCTAGAAAAGAGGGACAGGTTGCTAAGAGTAAAGAGTTGAATAGTGCTTTTACTCTCTTATTTAGTTTTTTGATGCTATCTTTTTGGTTTAGATATATGCTTCAAGAGATTATTACTTTTACTAATAAGGTATTTATTAATTATTTTGATATGGAATTATCTATTAATAACTTTCATACTTTGCTTATTGAGGTAATAGTTTTTATTGTAAAGATAGTTGCTCCATTATTATTAGTAGGAGCTTTTGTGGGAGTGGCAGTAAGTTGTGCACAAGTAGGTTTTTTATATACACCTAAAGCTATAGCCCCTAAATTCAGTAAGCTAAACCCCTTAAAGGGTGCTAAGCAGATGTTTTCTAAACGTTCTTTGGTAGAGATGCTGAAATCTATTATGAAGATAATTATTGTTGTTTCAATAGCTTATAGTACTATTAAAAAGGTTGCAAGTAAATTTGCAGTGTTAGTTAATAGTAGTTGGGCGAGTTCATTAAATTTAATAGGAGATACTGCCTATTCTTTAGCTATGAAGATAAGTGCAGTTTTTATTATATTAGGGATACTAGATTTTATGTATCAAAAATGGCAACATGAAGAAGATTTGAAGATGAGTAAAGAAGAGATTAAACAAGAAAGGGAGAATGCTGAGGGTAAGCCAGAAGTCAAATCTAAGCGTAGACAGAAGCAACAAGAGTTGGCTATGAGTAGGATGATGCAGGATATTCCTGATGCTTCAGTTGTTATTACTAACCCAACCCATTTTGCTGTAGCTATTAAATTTGATATGGATGAGATGGATGTTCCAATTGTCGTAGCTAAAGGGCAAGATGAATTGGCATTGAGAATTAGAGAGGTTGCTAAAGAAAATAATATTGAGATTGTAGAAGAGAAACCCTTAGCTCGGGCTTTATATAGGATTGTGGATATTGGTGAAGAGATACCTCTTGACTTATACCAAGCAGTAGCTGAAGTTCTAGCTTATGTTTATCAATTAGATCAAGAAAGGAGGTCATAGTAATGGCTACACCTTTAGAAGGAGTACAGAGAAGTAACTTAGGTCAATATAGTGATGTATTATTTGCGATAGCTGTTATTTTAGTAGTAGTAATGTTCATCATTCCATTACCAACATTTCTATTAGACTTATTATTGACCTTAAATATTAGCTTAGGTTTAACGATTTTATTAGTATCAATGTATTTGGTAAATCCTTTAGAGCTATCGGTATTTCCATCATTACTATTGATAGCTACTCTATTTAGATTGGCTTTAAATGTATCGACCACCCGTTTGATTTTGGGACAAGCCAATGCTGGAAAGGTAATTGAAGCTTTTGGGGATTTCGTTGTTGGTGGTAACTATGTAGTAGGTTTTGTTATCTTCGTTATTCTAGTTGTTATCCAGTTTATTGTAATTACTAAAGGTTCTGAGCGTGTGTCTGAGGTAGCAGCTCGCTTTACCTTGGATGCTATGCCTGGTAAACAGATGAGTATCGATGCTGACTTGAGTTCAGGGTTGATTACTGAAGCTGAAGCTAGAAAGAAGAGAGAAGAGATCAGACAGGAGGCTGATTTTTATGGTGCCATGGATGGTGCCAGTAAATTCGTAAAGGGTGATGCTATTGCTGGGATTATTATCACCCTAATCAACGTATTGGGTGGTTTGGTTATTGGAGTTATTCAATTGAAATTACCTATATTGGATGCATTGCAGACTTATACTTTATTAACAGTAGGTGATGGTCTGGTAAGTCAGATTCCTGCCTTATTAATCTCTACTGCAACAGGTATTGTTGTTACTAGAGCAGCATCTGAGGGTAACTTAGGTCAAGACTTTACGAAACAATTATTTAATCAGCCAAAGACATTGATGATGGTTTCTGCTGTAATCCTTCTATTAGGAGTAGCAACACCATTACCAACCTTTCCTTTTTTGTTATTATCTGTAATTCTTGGAGTAACAGGTTATATGATGTATCAGGCTGGTAAAGAGAAGGAAGAAGAGATGGTCTCTGATCAAGAAGAAGAAGAGATAGAAGAATATCGAGAACCAGAGAACTTGTCTCAACTATTACAGGTTGACCCAATGGAGTTAGAGGTTGGTTATAACCTAATTCCTTTAGTTGTTCCTGAACAAGGAGGAGACTTATTAGATAGAGTTTCTATGATTCGACGTCAATGTGCTTTAGAATTAG
>Ga0163226_1000078_pt1 | contig 20150 bp, 24 predicted proteins | sample MSEWel2016_07_13_2_FD_113144 | JGI IMG/M metagenome (GOLD analysis project Ga0163226, IMG submission 113144) | Subsurface microbial communities from deep shales in West Virginia, USA - MSEEL Well Study Marcellus 5H_2016_07_13 ...
GTCAATATAGCTCAACTTTGACAAATTGATTATTCTTGTTTGCTTTATTAACACATCTATCACTCCTTAAAATGATAACTAAGCTTCTAACTGTTTGAATTCAAACAGTTAGAAGCTTAGTTAATTAATCTAATATCTAACTATATCACAACTATTAATCACCAATTACTTTCTTTATAACTTTGTAATAAAGACGTTCTAAATAAATTTTTTCATCAAAGTCTGCTGTAATTTCACTAACTTTATCAAAAGCTTTAATTAAATTCATTGAATTAGGAATTAGTTCTTGGTCATATAGTTCTTCAAATTTTTTCTTTGTTTCAGAGCTAAGTTTGGTTCTCCTTGTTGTAATTTGTCCCATTAGAAACTGTAGTGTATCCTCCGTTAATCTCATACTTTTTATATTGGAAATATAATCTAACATAGAATTTTTATATCCCTCTAGCTCAAAAATATCCTCTATTTTAGATTCTAAATTCTCCACTTTCAAATTATGCATTACTGAGAATAATGAATCTTTAATATCTGGTAATACTTTAAACTCAGCTCCATCATCCACTATTCTATACCTTAAGGCAAATTCTACCTTACCTTTTTTTATCTCACTATTTGAAACTACTGCACTAAAATATACATCCCCTAAACCATCAACCTGTATAGGGTTTTCTTGTTCAAGAAATAATATCATAGCAGAATCACTTATATGAGCTTTATCAAGAATGAAGAACAAATCACTATCTGTTGCATACTTATGCAATGCTAATAAGTATATATACATAACAATATTATTATCATATCTTTTATACTTCATCGAAGTATTAGCTCTTAAAAGCACATCATCATTATATTCTATCAATCTGTATCTTTTTTCAATATCAGTCGACCTACTAAACAAACCATCTATAACATCTTTCAATATATCACGATAATCATTTTGCTTACAGTAATTATATAAGCCACCCATTTTAAATAACTCATTCAGCAGATCATAACTAAAACCATAAACACCTGAAGCTGATATATCATGTTCAGGAAAATAAAGCCTTATTTCTTTATTCTCTTCAAGTCCTATATACTCAACATTTTCTAACTTCTCTATAATATCATATTTATTTACTTTATTATTAATCTCATAAAAAGCAGATAATAATTCACTTATTCCTTTTATCCTTATATTATCTTCTTCATGTCCAAATTTACTAATATCATAACATTCATATACCTTTTTATCTAACTCTCTTTCTCCAATCAAATTTTTTAATTCTTTAAGTTTTATAGGAGTATCAGAATTACTCCTATCTAGTTTTTTACTATTCATATGTTCAGCAATATTTAAATTCCTCATTATTTGTACCTCCTAGAGATTTTATTAATTTTATCCTATTATAATTAGTTAATAGGAATCTTAAAAGCCTTCTTACCATAATTCTTAGCATAATAAGTAGTACCATTAATAGTCATTGAAGCTCTATAAATATACTGTTTCTTATTATCCTTATCTTTCTTATTAGAAGGCATATTTCATCCTCCAGTCTCTAGCAGGGGATTGCTAAACTATAAAATTTATGTTAAAATAAATTGAATGCTTACAAAAATTTTATAGTTTTAGGAACCTGCTAGTGTTCCTTATCTATGTGAACCAAGAGATAGTGCCACCTATCCCTTGGTTATTTTATTTTTGAATAGGATCATTTAAGTTAATAATTAATATTTCGTTATCTTTATCCCACTTAGCTATATATTTTTTAGCACTATCCTCAATAATGTCTTCATCTAATAATTTGCTCTTAATAAACCTAATAAAATCTTTGCTTGTAATTCTGACATTCCCCTGACGTTCTCTACTTATAAACTTTATAACTCCATCTTCTTCTTCTTGCAGAGGTTTAATTCCTAAAATATTATTCTCAGAGTCAATTCCTATTTTTATATATATTGGTTTTCCAAGAACATCTATAGCTCCACTCGAAAAATTAATACCATAATTGGCTATAGAAATCACAGGTGCTCCTGTATCTGGGTCATACCATTGGAATTGCATATTCTATTCACCCCTCTCCTTTTTTTGATATTATTTTATCTATAATAATGTTAACATAAAACGTACCCTTTTTCAAGTTATCTGTAAAATATTTTTCTGTTTGGTTGGTTTATTTACTTTTCATTCGTCGCACCTGTGTTTTTGTTTTGTTCTGTAATATAATAGTTGTTTGTTTTATAACTAAAACTTTATTCTTTTAATAAACTAAATAATTATTCATTGTTTTCTTCAATATATTAGTTTTTAATTATAATCAAGTTATTTATTCTTAAAATTAATCCATTTTTGAGAGCTAAACATTCCTAAAGACGCACATTACAATAAATACCAAATAGCTAACTGTTACAAATTTAAAGTAAATACTCTACAAATACACAACATTTAATTTATAAAAAATAATATCATCTATTTACCCCAAGTATATTTAGCAATATTTCAATAATCGAATAAATAAATATATCTCAATGTTGAAAAATTGATTTTTATTACTCTTTAAATAATGAAAACATCTCTAACTAATATAATTTAAATCAGCAGTATTTTTTATAGAAATAGAATAAATAAAAACATATTAAATGTTACACAATTCAATTAATATAATATCAAAAATCAAACAAAATTAAAACAAAGCCATCTTATAAGACAGCTCTGTTTTAAAACAATTTATAATTTGAAATATTTTATTTAAATCAAATTCCCAATATTTCTTATAAGATTCCTTAATTCCAGAAGGTGGTGAATCTTCATTATAGTAATATAAGTTTACTTTAATCTCTTTATCTTCATAAGAGTATGTATATCCTTGATGGCTATTTAAATATCACTAATAATATCTATCTTAATATCTTTTTTAATATTTACTAAATTCATCTTGAAATAATCTCACTTTTTCTATAAACCAAATAAATGCTTCTTCCCATTTTTCCTTATTATCAAGTATAAATTCTTTAGTTAGCTTTATTCTACTTGCTTTTTTCTCTGGAAGCTCATACCATTCTAGCTTAGAACCAATATTATTTTCAATGCTTTCTTTATGCTCTAGATAACGAAAGAAGGTCTCTTTAGAATCAGAAATATAAATCTCACATGCAATCTCATCTCTTTGAGTATTAACTGTTAATGAAATATGAGCATCTGAAGAACCAAAACTTACATCATACCAATGCTGAGGATATGGATTCCTAAAGTTTATAGTAGAATTGATATCTTTAGAATATTCTTTTAGACTGGTCCAAAACTCTAATTGTAACTTTTTAGTCTCTGTCAATTTAGTAGTTTCAATAGTATTCTTAACCTCTTTATACCAATCATTTGGTTTAGCTATCACATTAATCTTAGGAGCATAATTAGAATCATCAATCTGCCATAATTCAATTTGAATTAAAAAGAAACTTAATTCTCCATCGGTATGTTCATTAAGCCATGAAATAGCCTGTTGATGTTCTTCTAAAGCTTCTTTTACGATCCATATAACAATATTAGCTTCTAACCCTGAAGCATAGGTTATCAACTTTCCAAGATGGTCATGGTCAGTCTTTTCTAGTTGGTTTTCAATAATTATTTTTCTACCTGTATTAGCTTCTTCTGCTAACATATCAACTTTAAATCTACCTACACTTGCTTCAGTTTCTAACAAAGAAATTTCTACCCCAACTTCATCACTTAATAATTCAAGATTATTAGATTTTGACAACCATGTTGTAAAGTCATATGCTTCATGAGTCCAATATTCTCTTAAATCAATTTTCTTTAGCCTTGATAAACCCATATTTACTAACCAACCTCCATTAACTTATTACAATATTAGGTATTTAATATTTCTTTGTTAATTAGCAATTATTCAAATTTCTTTTCTAAATATTGCAGATATTCTTTTATTTTTTTGTACTCAATTTTCTTCATATAGTTTTCCATGTATTTATAATCTGGTTCTCCTGCTTCATTAGTGGGTAGAAGAATCTTTTCTCTTTTCAATCTTTTATCACTAATCTCTCTATTAAAACTATACTTTTCACCTAATCGAGATAATATCTGAGAAATAAACAGATATGAATATTTATTTAAATCATTATTCTTTAAATGAGTAACATGATCACTTGCAACTACCTCAAAGGGTTGATAAAAACAAGAGCCAACACTACCACTATTGGCAAGCGTTAAGCAATTAGAAAAGATTCTTACATCCTCATCATTACTTACATAATCATCAATTCCATTATTTTCAGCAGTTGATGATATATAAGGCATCTTGCCTGGGATATGGTCAGCTTTTTTAAGTCTCTTACCCCTTTGTAGTTTTGGAAATATATCAGGTACATCAAATTCTTTCCATTCTTTTTCTGATAGAGATTTTACTCCTAAATAACTTTTAAGTTTATCAAGTCTTTTTGAAATATAATTCTTATACCTTTTAATTAAGACTTGTTCTTTTGCTTTCATATAGTTTTCCATAAATTCATAGTCTGGTTGTCTATTATCAGAAATAGGAAGAAGGATCTTACTACGTTTAAGCCTTGTTAAAGTTGCACCATTTCCTCCCCAATTAAATTTTTTCATTTGTATTTTCAAAAGTTTAATAATAAATTGAGCATTATATTTATTTAAATTAGGATTACTTAGTATTTGAATATTTTGTCCTGTATAAAACGATTTATTTTGATAGAATACTGTCTGAGTATCTAAACCTATTGTAATTACATTACTTTTATCTTTCTTATATTTTTCCTCTTGCTCACCAATAAATAAATCACAACCATTATTAAGTTCAGTTCGAGTTATATATGGTATAGTTCCGTTTTTCCTAATTAATTTATTTTTATCTATACCACTACTTGTTGAATTAATACTAAAAACATCTGTAAGAAAAAACTCTTCCCAATTTCTATCATTAAGCTCCGTTTTCATCTTCATCATCCTCTACAAATAAATAGCCTCTACTATGGGTAATCATATCAAATTCAAAAGAAAGATAATCTGCCATAACCTTTTCAAAATCTTCTTCTTTTGGAATTTCATCATTAAAATAATAAAAAGAGTGTAACCATTCATCGGTATCTTTAATTTGAGTTTTAACCATAAATTTACTTTCAGCAGGAGCATCATGTAACCAGCAATCTAAAAGGTGAGCTTTTCTTTCTTTAGCTCTTTCCGTTTCCACTAGACCTATATGCTTATTAATTTCAAATCCATCATCCTCAAAATTAATGAATTTACAATATTTCTTCTTAGAATGAGATTTATGTGCAGTAAACACAGCAATACAAGGGTTTGTTCCTACCCCATAAAAAGTCTCTTTATTCAGGGTAATCACCCCTTCTAAAGTATGCTCTTTCAAAATTTGTTTTTTAGCTTGTCTATCCTCTTTTCTCTTTCCAATCATCGTTGATTGGGGAACAATCACAACACATCTTCCCTCTTCAGCCATTCCATCTAATAAATGCTTTATAAAGTGAATCTCTGATAGATGAGCAGTATCCTTTCCTTTGGCTTGAGAATATGGTGGATTCATAAAGCCTATAGTATAATTATCTTTTTGTAAATCTTTAATAGAACGTTTTAAAAAGTCATCACAAATTAAATTACTCTTTCCATCACCTCTTAAAATCATATTAGTAGTAGCGATAGAGAACATATCTTCTCTAACTTCTATACCAAATATCTGATCTTTCTTTATTTTATCCTCATCTTCAGGATTGGCTTGTTTTAACATCTTATGCATTGCTGCAATTAAGAAAGCTCCAGTACCACAACATGGGTCAAAAACAATATCATTTGGTTTTATTTCTACTAAATCACAGAACAATTCTGTTATATGACTTGGAGTTAAAACAACTCCTAATGATTGTCCATCTCCACCACTATAACGAATAAATTCTCCATAAAATCTACCTAATACGTCTTCAACAGTATTATTAGTAATAGAAGAAAGAATATTTTTTTCTAAGAATTCTGCAAAAAATTTCAATGGTGTCTTAGCTAACCGATTATCAATTTGATTAAGAATAGGTCTATCTTTAATAATATTAAATTGGTTAAGAATCCTCTCTTTTTTAGTTTCTGGTTGAACTTTTACCCTCTTCATATGAGTAGAAAGAGCATTAAAGATCTTTTCGCCATCAGTTTCAATCTCATCTCCCGTTAAATCATTAGTAGAAAAAGATTTCTCACTCAATGCCAATAAAATGGCTGAAACAACAAGTGGCTTTTCAGAATCTCCTAATTGCCCATAATTACGAAGGTGTTCATGAAGTATTCCAGATTTTTTTAATATATCTTCTAATTCTAAAGTTTCAACAGGAGTTTGACCACAAACTTGTTCTTTATAATATTTAACTATATTCTCTTCTGAAAAATTCTCAAAGTTTTCAACTTCTTTTAATAATTTATAGTCTTCTTCATCAACAAAAATAGGTCTGATTTTATGATGTTTTTCATCACCAGAGCAACCAAAAGCAAATACCTTTTTAAATTCAGTTTTTTCTACTATCTGCTGTGCATAATGTAAAGCTCCATTTTCAGCATAATTAATTATGGCTTCTGTTTCCATAATTAATTTATCAGATTCTTCATCTTCATATAAAGCTTGTTTATCTAAATCAGCTTTGTCTTCAATTACGATTATAAATTCATTTGATTTACCTACAAATTCAGGAAAACCCACATTACCAGTTCCTTTTTTAGATGCCGTCTTCAAAGCATCTTTAACCTCTTTAATATCACTCCCATTAGGAGTATAATTAATTTTCGTATTATCAAGCAATTTGGCAATAAACAAATCAGTCACTTTTTCATTCACCATTATTTTTTATCCTCCTCTTAATTCACCTTTTAATAAAAATCACTTACATAATTACTTCTTAAAAATAATCTAAACTATCAGTAACTTTCTTCAAATCCTCATCTCTTGGTTCTAAATAGATTTGAGTAGTCGTAACTGCTGAATGTCCTAATATCTTTGCTACATCATTGATATTATGTTTCTCAATCATATCTCTAGCTGCTGTATGTCTGAGAGTATGTATAGTAGCATCTTCAATTTTGGCTTCTTTAAATAGTTTATCTATGTTACTTCGTAAAGTATCATAAGCAATCCTTTGATTTCTATTACTTAAAAACATAGCTTCTTGATTATCAAGTCTAGTAGCTAGATAATTTCTAAGAGCATTGACTGTTCCTTGTGGAATTGGTACTCTTCTATATTTATTACCCTTACCCTTAACTAAGAGTATTCCAGACTTCTCCTTAAAGTCTAAGCAATTTAAACTAATTAACTCCCCAACTCTTAACCCACCAGTCATTAAAATAGCCATAATTGCTCTATCTCTAGAATTACATTCTCGATTGATTACTTCTAACAAGGATCTTTTCTGTTCTTCAGTTAAGGATTTTGGACTATTCTCCTGTTGATCTAGAAAATTAATATCTTTAGCAGGATTATTCTTAATATAGTCTTTACCCACACACATTCTAAAGAAGACCTTTAAAGAAGCCACTTTTCGATTAATGGTACTCGGAGAATAATTCAATTCTTCCTGTAAATACTCCTTATAATCTATAATATCCTGCTTATGAATCATAGCAGGTCTAAAATGGTCAAATTTATTTATTTCAGTCCACCATTGATAAAAAGTCTTTAAATCTTGAAGATAGCTCTTAATTGTATTTTTAGACTTTTCCTGTAACTTTAAATATTCCTTAAATATCTGAGATATCTCTTTAATATCTAAATTAGCCTGATTTTTAAAATTAAGAACCTCCATAGCTACCTCCTTTCCAGCTATTCTTTACTTATCCTTTATATTTATTCTGTGATTATGTCCTTGTTTCCTGCCTATTAACCTCAATTTTACCCTAAAATAAATAGAAAAACCACAGATAACTTTACTTATCTGGGGTTTTTGTAGTTATAAGTCTTAAGAATAAGGAAACTACCTTAGTCGTAAATCTCTTTATTCTTACTTTACTTTTATTAAATTTTCAAACCACGCTATTAGCAATAAAATAATAGGAATTACCATTTGAAAAATTACGTGCATATACTTTATTTTCCTTAAAGTTTGATTATCAAGCCTTGCTATCCAATGATGGAAAGGCACCCCTGTAAAGGGGGCATATAATAAAATCAATAATAATAAAGCAAATAAGATAGTTATTAACGATTTTCTAACTTTAAAGGTATCCGTTACTAAAGATATACTGGCATATAAGAAGAGTACCATCTTATAAAAGCCACTAGATAACAAGAATATTATAACCACTGCATCAGTATTCTTGATAAAACCAACATCAATCATTTGACTTAAAGCCATATTAGCAATATTTATACTTGCCGCCAATTTAGCCCCTAAAACTGCTACCATTACAGCAATTGAAAAGCTTAAAACTAAACCTGCTAAAGTCATACCAAGTAAAGAAAACTTCAATATACTCTTTTTAGATTTTACCATTCTCCATAACCCTAAAAATATAACCATATCACCAAAGGGAAAGATCATCAATTCAGGAACAGCCACCTCCCATAAAGGTTTAAACCCTCCTGCTAGTACTGGTTCTAATCTTTTAAAATCTACTGCACCAGAAAAAAATAGCATTATATATATAACTATTAAAAAGATTATAAATAATACTGTCACAATTTCGGAAACCCTAGCCATTACCTCAAAACCTTTTAAGATCATATAAACCATATTAAACATAAGTAATATAAACAATACTACCATCGAAGACCTTTGTAAAAGGTATATTTGAATAAATTCAATATGGAGGTTAAAATTTAAAATTATAATATATATGAAGTACATTACATATAAAATTATTAAAATAATCCCTAGTTTTTTGCCTAATAAACTTATAATAATATCAGATAAGCTGCTCTCAGGAAATAATGACTGTAACTTAGCATAGATAAAAACCAATAAATAACTAAAGAACATCGCTAACAAAATTGCTAACCAAGCATCCTCCTTAGCTCGATCTACTCCTAAAGAATACAGCCCTGCATTACCTATTATAAAGATAAATGTTAAAGAAAACAGCTCCCATTTTCCTACATAATTCATTTAAGTTCACCTATTATCTTTTATCCATATTATCTACAAAGACAAGGATATATATTATAGTTTTATAATAAAATAACCCCCAAGTTAAATTAACCTGAGGTTTAGTTATTTAAAATTAATGCTGAGCTTGCTCCTTAATTCTTTTTATCTCCTCTTTTGATAACTCAGTAACCTCTACTATATCATCTATATTCATCTTCTTTTTTAATAACTTTTTAGCTGTTTCTAATATAGCTTCTGATTTACCAACTTGATAAAGATTAGTCAACTCTTTAGTCATAACCTCATCACCTCCAATAGTTTCTTTGATATCATCTCTAAAACTTAATTCTAAGTAATTAGGTAAAAGTAGTATTATATCTAAAAACTCAAAGATGTTAAATTAACCTATGCTGTTTTTATTGTAGAACTTATTCAATTATTAGCCTTTAAGCCCTTAAGTCCTAATATTCTTAATAATATTAATCCTCCTAAAATAATAGGTAAATAAAAGGTAAGACTTCTCCACACAATAGCTAATAGACCGAGTAAACTCTTAGGAACAAAACTAGCAAAGAAAGAAGCAAAACCTAATTCAGCTACTCCACTTCCCCCTGGTGTTGGAATATAAGGTAAGATTAAATAAAATATTGTCTGCATTACAAAAGATCTTAAAAAGAAAGGTTTAGCTCCTAATCCCAATAATATTACTGGAGCTATTGTAAAGAATAATCCCCAGAAAATAATAGTACACAAACCTGCCCAAATTAAACTACTCCGTTTATACTTAGTTAATTGCCACAAGCTATTATGAAATTCTTCCATTTCCTGATAGAATTTATCTACTAAACCTTTAGTCTTATCATTTTTCAATAACGAATTCAAAACTCTAATTTTTGTCATTTTTTTAGTAAGATATTTAATATTATCTGGTTGCCAAATAAAATAGATAATAATAACTGAAATTAACAGTACCAATAAAATAGCTAAATTTAAAATCTCAATTGAAATTATTCCAGGCTTAATTAAACTTTTGAATCTTAAAAATAAGATTGGTGCTAAAATTCCAAAGAAAAGAAGTCTTAACACAAACTGAATAATAATTATAGTTGACGATTTACCTAATGAAATACCCTTACGATGCAATAATAAAACTTGAACAGGACCTCCTCCTGAAGCAAAAGGAGTTACATTAGAAACAAAAGCTCCTACTAAAAAAATATCAAAACCTGCTTTTAAAGATAGCTTCTCCTCTAAAGCATTAGCTATTAATTTAGTTCGTAATCCTCCTACAAACCACATCAAAAAACAAATAATTACTGCTAAAACTAAGTAATAAATGTTAACAGCCATTAACTTATCTATTGTATTTTCATCCATTGTTAATATAATTAATAAAATTGAAGCTAGAATACTGACTCCTAATGAAAATTTCAAGCCTGTTTTAACTTTTGATTTATTAAAGCCTTCATTCATAAATTAATCCTCCCTAAACATTAATTCCTAGCTGAAACAATAAATAAGCTCCAAATAAGTAGATAGCAGTAATAGTGATAGAATCCCAACCAATAGTTAAGAAGGTCTTTTTAGAACGATAAAAGAGACCAATGACAGCAATGGCACTCAAGATTAGACCAAGTATAGCCGTTAAAGTATGAGTCAAAGAAACAGCCTTTAAAACACTTCCTCCTCGATAAGCAATATCACTGACAATAATAATTACCATATTAAAGATATTACTGCCAAAGACATTACCTACAGCCATATCATAAGCATTGATTCTAATTGCTGAAATAGATGCAACAACCTCAGGTAATGAAGTAGCAGCCGCCACTAAAATTGTCCCCATAAAGGTCTTATCTAGACCACTTAAAGTGGCAATCTTATCACCTGAATAAGATAAAAAGATACCTGCAATTACAATTATTATAGCTGAGATACTAAAACCTATAATTGCTTCTTTTAATGAAGTCTCTAAATCAACTAAGCCCTCTTCTTCCTCCTCTTCAAGTTGGTGTTTCTTTTCATATCTAAAGATCAATCTAGTACCCACTAAATATGTAGCTAAGATAGCCAAACTACCTAATCCAACTCCCAAAAATTCAAGGTTTAAATCAGTTAAATAATTTGCCAAAATAAATAAAGTAGCTAAACCTGATAATAAAATTCCCAATAAAGCCGATAAAATATGTTTAGAATGAACCTTTAACATAAAAGGTCCTGCCCCATGAAGCAAGTCTACTAAAGCTAAAATCATTAAATTAAAGGTATTACTACCAAAGACATTACCAATAGCAATATCAGGAGCACCAATAATTGAAGCTGTAGAGCTTGTAACAACCTCTGGTAAAGAAGTAGCACCAGCTACTAAGATACTCCCAACCAAGGCTTGCCCTAACCCTGTTTTAATAGCTATCACATCACCATAATCTGATAATTTAGTTCCTGCTAAAATAATTGCAACTGCTGAAATTAAAAATATACTCCATAATTGTAACAAATAAATCCCTCCATTTTTAATTAAACTATTTAACTAATGAGATTAATAGACTTTGGACACATTATTAAATAGATTATTAATTGTCCCCAAATTAAAACTTAAATAGAATCATCTCAGACCAATACTTATTGGTCTGAGATGATTCTATACTTTTTGATTTAATTTTTCAAAAAATATCTTTGAATCTTCTAAAAGAGAACCTTTAGCTTTATTTTCATAAGCCCTTTGTAGGTTAAACCTTAGCTTATTTAACATCTCTTGTCCTACTTTAGCATGGTATTTAATTGAAAACTCTTCTTCACACTTTTCACAAACTATATATCTAACACCTTTAAAAATACTAGTAATTATAATCCCAGTTGAACCACACTTAGGACAGTACATCCTACCACCCCTTAGCTAAATTAAATTTCTTAACAATAATCTAAGAACTAAAATAATATTAGTTAACAGCATAATTTAACTTTTAATTACCTTTTTATTTCATCATAGAACTAACACTGCTATAACTTAATTTATTTCTTTTAAAGTATCTAAAAACTTGCCAATACATCTTTATTCTAGCATAAAAACCTTTAATCAATCCCATCTTGTCCTCTTTAATACGATGACTTAACTCTGGTAAGATTACCTTTTTAATCTTCCAACCTTGCTCAAGAGCAACTTTAGTTAATGCCATTTCAGCTCCAAATTTAGCATCACTTAAATCATCACACTCTTTAATTAATTCCTTTTTTAAAGCTCTTTGTCCAGTCAAATAGGGCGTCAACCTTTGGGCAAAATCAGTATGCCCCCTGCCATTATCAAAAAGACCACAGCTCATATCTACTCCTTCTTTAAAAACAGGTTCAACTAATCTTTTGATGTGATCTACTTGTAAGTTAATCAAATCTCCATCTAAAAATACTATAACATCACCTTTAACATTATTAACTCCTATCTCCATAGCAGCACCTTTACCATAATTTCTAGGTAGGGCAATGGTTTTAACCTCACACTCTAAAGCATACTCTACAGTATTATCTGTTGAACCATCACTCACTACAACTATCTCTTCAAATATATTCGATTTTTTTGCTATATGAATTACTCCTTTGATCGTTTTTTCCTCATTATAAGCTGGAATTACTAATCCAATTTTCATTATTGCCCCCCTATTCACATAAAATATCCTCCTAGTTAACTAGGAGGATACTAGTTTCTATTTAAAATTAGTAGGTAACTCCTTTAAAATAATAGTAATTGGTTTTAATTCGCCACTATTACCCTTCATTACTAATAATTTTAGTTCGTTTCCAATCCCCACTTTTTTAATGATTCTACTTAAATCACTCATTTCCTTTATCTTTTGGTGATTAGCCTCGATAATAATATCATTATTACTCAATCCTGCCTTCTCAGCTGGACTATCTATGATTACTCTAGCAATAATAACTCCATTCTCTACTGGTAAATTATAATAGTTAACTAACTCCTTATTAAGTTCAGTTCCATAAATACCAAGCCATGGTCTCTTTACCTTACCATATTTAATTAAATCCTCAGTGATCTCTTTAGCTTTGTTGATTGGAATAGAAAATCCAATCCCTTGAGCATCATTGATAATAGCAGTATTAATTCCTATAACCTCACCTTGACTGTTCAATAAAGGTCCTCCACTATTACCAGGGTTAATAGAAGCATCAGTCTGGATTAACCCCTCTAATAATCCACTATTATTACCAAGATTTATAGTTCTATTTAAAGCACTGACTACCCCTGTCGTAACAGTATTACTAAACTCTACGTCAAAGGGACTACCAATAGCAATGGCAAGTTGTCCTGCTTTCAGTTGATTAGAATCTCCTAGTTTAGCCACTGGAAGGTCTTTAGCATCAACCTTGATTACTGCTAAATCATTTCTAGGATCTCTACCTATCAGTCTAGCCTCTACCTTTCTACCATCTGATAATAAGACCTTAATCTCATCAGCATTATCAATTACATGATTATTAGTTAAAATATACCCTTTTTTATCAAATATAAACCCAGAACCAAGACCTTTTCGCTCTTTTGGAAAAGGATAGTATCTATGTTCTTCGACCTCTGTAATCTCTTTGGTTACTATACTTACTACACTAGGACCTACCTCTTTGACCACTCTCTTAATTGCCTCTTCTTTAGGTATAACTAACTCTTCTATTACCTCTTTTTGAGTCTCTTTAGAGTTCCAAGTAGCTTCTACCGATGATTGAGATAATAGAGAATTTCCTATTAAAAAGCCTAGAATTAATATTAAAGCATAGGTTAATACTTTTCCTCTTCTTCTCATTATCATTAAAAGCTCCCTCCTTTGTATTTCATTAAAGATTATAGCAGATATCTTTGACAAAAATATGACGGATGCTATAATTAAATAAGAGAGAGGGCTGACATATGTCAGCCCTCTCTCTTATTTAAAATTTATTTTAAATTAGTATTCTCCACCTAAAAGTAATAAGATTAAAATCAAGAAGATTACAAAGACATAGCTTCCACCTTCAGCTCTATTACCATAATCACCCACTAAAATCCCTCCTTTCTGATATAATCACTATATATTATGTAACTATTCCAGATTGTGTTAATTTAATTTTTTCTGCTTTCATCACAATTTCGACAAAAAAGGATGTTATAGTAAATATTGAAGAGGGGCTTTACTTATCTTTAAATTTTTTAACCTCCATTAATTATTTATATATTAGCACCTTATTAGTCAGGTGATTATTAACATAAGAGGATAAGAATACGATAATTTAATAATCCATAATTATTTTAACAAAGAGAATCCAGATCTGGATTCTCTTTTCCTTTGCTAGTATCTTTCTTTGAATTCATTAGCTTTAAAGATACTGAAGGTTTATTAGGTTATCTTAAACTTAAATATAGCTGATCATCCATACTCTCCACAAAAGCATAAATTACTTTTCTAATATCCTTTATTCCTTCTTCTTCTAATTTGTCTTTTAACCATTTCTGATTTTTATTAACTAACCTTAGATTCTTCTTTTGTACAATTCCATCAATAATTAAAGCTATTGGTATTCCTTCATCCTCTGCTTTAATATTTAGATCTGCCAAAGTAACAGGGCGGGCTGAGCTGACTGGTATTATACTGATATTTCCAGTAGGCTCTAAAATAGCATAATTAACCTCACTAAGCTTAGAGTAACCATTGTTTCTTAAGATAGCTAATAATTGAATCAAAGAGATATGCTCTTTTTCCAGATTATCTTCAACAATCTTACCTGCTTTGATTAAAATAGTAGGCTCACCTAATAACAGTTTATTCATCTTCTGATTTAAAGTTAGCTTGGCAAAGATAACATAAAAGAATACTAAAGCTATTAAACTAATAATACTTGGCATCACTTTTGTACTAATCAAAGGCTCAGCAGCAATAGTTCCTAAAGTAATAATTGCTATTAAGTCATAAGGAGTTAACTGTACAATACTAGACTTGCCCATAAAACGGGTTAAAGCAATACTTAGGATAAACATTATAAAAACCTTTAGAATTATCTCCATTTAGTATTCTCCTCTAAAAATTTTAGTAATATAGCCTTAGTTTGTTCTAAAAAGTTAAATAATATCATCGTCCACTCCAAATGATTATCTAATTTGAATTTTTATCATATTTCTGTCACAATTTCCCCTTATAATCTATAAATAAGAGATTAGCTTAATATTAATACTTGATACTATAGAAAAGGAGAGGCAACTTATTTGTGCAAGAGATTCTAGCAACTCAGATACAGATAATGAAAGAGTAAAAAGGCTATTTCTGACTTATCTTATCAAACAGGTCAAGGCAAATAATACTTATCAGTTAAAGGATTTATAAGGAGGGATTCTAATGAAAGTTGATATCCTTAATTTAAGCAGCAAATTAGAAGTTAGTCCTACCTCTCAGACTAAGAATTATCCTACGTTTAGTCAAAGCTTAAAGAACTCCTTAGCTAAAGTAAATCACTTACAACACCAGTCTAATCAGGCAGATATTGATTTAGCCTTAGGTAGGGCAGAAAATATTCATAATGTGATGATTGCTGCTGCAAAAGCTAAAATATCTTTAGAGTTAACAACAGCAATTACCACTAGATGTATAGATGCTTATCAAGAGATTATGAGCATGCAAATTTAAGTACTAAGATTCTTAAAAACAAGAAATATCAATATATAAAAACAAAAACTACCTAAGTTAACTTAGGTAGTTTTGATTATCAAACTTAACATGTAATTGCTAAATTCATTATCTAAAAAATCAATGTTGAGCTTGTTCCTTAATCCTTTTTATCTCCTCTCTTGACAACTCAGTAACCTCTACTATATCATCTATATCCATATTCTTTTTTAATAACTTCTTAGCAACTTTCACCATACCTTCAGAAATTCCTTCTGACTTACCTACTTGATAAAGATTAGTCAGCTCTTTAGCCATCAGCTAATCCTCCAGCAATATAATATTAATGTTGAGTTCTTTCTTTAATTAATTTTATCTGTTCTTCTGATAATTCAGTAACTTCCATTATATCATCTATATCCATTTTCTTTTCTAATAGCTTTTTAGCTACTTCTAATTTTCCTTCCATCTTACCTTCTATTTTTCCCTCTAATTTGCCTTCTGACTTACCCACTTGATAAAGATTAGTCAACTCTTTAGTCATAATCTCATCGCCTCCGATAGTTTCTTTAATATCATCTCTAAATCTTAATTCTAAGTCATTAGGTAAAAACAAGATTCCATCTAGGAACTCAAAAATATTTTTAATCTTTTTCTTACTATAACCTCGATCTAATAATAATTTAAATAACTTCTTCTTAAACTCATACCTTAAATCATCTTTTCTTTTACTCTTTAACGTATATAATCCCGCTAAAATTACCATTGCAAAAGGATTATCTAACTTTAATAATTCTGCTTCCTCTTGTTCCAAAATCTTATAACTATTATATTCATAATTTAACTTTGTTCCATGAAATTCATAATCAAAACTACTTGGCTTATAATCTGCTGTATCCTCAGTAAAGATAGCTAAAGCCACAATCTTTCTATCATACTTATCATAAATCCGATAAAAATATTTAAACATTCTATCACTAAAATCAGCTTCATAATATCCTTGTACCTCTAAATGAACTAAAATCCAATTCTCTCTACCATCTTTTAAGTAAACCTTAACCAATCTATCAGCCATCTTCTTGCCCTTTAAAGTCTTATCCATTATCTTGGCTAACTCATTATCTAAAAACTCATAACCTTGACTAAAATCAATCTCCTGATATAGCTTAGGCATAAAAAACTCTAAAAAGTCCTCAAATAACTCTTCAATAATCTCTTTCCATAATAAGTCGGGCGTCTCTCGTACCATTTACAATTCCCCTCCAACATCATTAACTATAATCCTATTATATCATATAAAGACTATAGATAAAGAAAATAAAAATAACACCAATAATATGCTCATATAGCTAAAAGCCACCAGCTTCAAGCTGATAGCTTCTAATTGAATTTAATCATAATGTTTATCCAAATACTCACTTACTGCATCCCTAATTACTTCTGCCATCTTCTTATTTTCATCTAGTGCTATCTGTTTTATCTCTTTATGGTCTTTCTTATATAAATAAGCTGTTGTCTTAACTAAGCTTAAAGGGTCATCATTTCCCTTTACTGAATAATCATATTCCTTAGCCATCCTTAAACACTCCCTAGTATTATAATTATAATATTTATATCAATATTATAACTTCTACACTTCATAACGTCAATAGATTCATCTGATACTTTTAGCAAAAAAGCACAGGATTATAATAAATCCTGTGCCTTGCTCTCAAAATATCCTCCATTTTTTAAACTTAACATTCTATCATTATAGCCTATAATTAGATGGTCTAATAACTCTATTCCTATTATCTCCCCTACTTCTGCTAACCTTTGAGTTGTTTTGATATCATCTTTAGATGGCTTAATATTTCCACTTGGGTGGTTATGGGCTACTATAATAGCTGCTGCATTATTTATAATTGCTCTTTTAAATACTTCTCTTGGGTGAACTATAGAACTGTTTAAATTTCCATGTGATACAAGATGGCTACCTATTACATAATTTTTACTATCTAAAGCTAGCATTATAAATTGTTCTTCTGCTATATTCTCTAAATCGTATAACTCATTAATAATATCCCTTGCGTGTTGTGGATTTCTGATTTTGGTACTCTGATTAATTTTAATAGCCTTTCTAACTGCTTTTAATTCTATCATATTAATTGAAGATGTATTCTCTTCTTGCTCCTGTGGCTCTTCCTTCTTGACTTCCTGCTTCTCTATTGGAAACTTAATCACCTTGGCTACTTCCTTGACCTCTTTAGATTCTTTATTATTAAGATTATTAAATAAGTTTAGTTGATCCATTGCTTTAATTCCTCCTAGAATATTTTTAGTGCAGGTTTTAGGAGAACCTGCAAACCTCTTTACTATCTATTAACCTTTACAGCTACCCTATTTACTCTATCTATTACCCAACCGTCATGCCCTGCTTCTCTGCCTATATACTCATAATCTAAGTAATTTTCTACCTTGTCTAATTCTTCTTTACTTAATCCTAGCCAGTTAAATTCGTACACTAATTCCAAGCCTAATTCCCTTTCATTACTGACCTCATACAAAATAAAATAGTCTTCATCTTCCAAAATTACTTCCTTAAACTCTTCTTTAGTGCTGACACAATCAGCCAATAAGGATATTACCTCTTTATCAAGTCCACTCTCTTCTACTAACTCCATAAATTCATTGACTTCATAAGGGCTAGCCCACTCCCCAAAATACTCATATAATAAGCCACAACAATCATTATAATCTGCTATGTGATACTCTTCATCATTATAAGGAGTGTTTAGCACTTCCTTAATGGCTTCTTTAATCCTTTCGGTAGTAGTTGGTAGCTCCACCCACTTAAAACGTAACTCTCCCCTGTTATAAGCTCCTAGATTCTGTATTGCGATAGCGTTTTCCATTAGTTTGATTCCTCCTAGATTATTTTTTGTTTGAAGTCTTGACGTCAATAAATAAAGTAAAAAAATAATTTTTAAATCTTATATCCATATTATATCTTTTTGACTTCTTGACGTCAATAGAAAATATTTCTTATAGATTTTTTGAGAATGTATAGATATATAATTAACTAATAAAAGTCTGGATTTAAATCCAGACTTTTATCTTTAATCAGAAAACACCTTATCCCCTCCTAAAAGTAACTATAATAATAAACATTAATATAGTTATCCTCTATTAGAGTACCACCAAAAGAAACTACTCTATCATTTTTTAAATCATAACCACCAACTACAAAGACTATATCCCAATACCCTTGTGTTATTAAAGGCTTAGCTGTTCTAAATCTAACTGTATAACTCTCTTGGGGGCTTAAAGTTATTATCCCTGCTCTAATCTCACCCTGTGCTGTATTAGTAGGTACAGAGCTAACAGAATCAAAATATCCTACCACTGGTTCAAACTCTGTATATCCTAAGCCAAATTGGGCTATATCAAAAAAAGAATAGACTCTATGATTTACCCTACTGGTAGCACCATAACAATAAAAGCTTCCACTATGCTCACTATTGTTCACAATCGTTAGTTCTAAGATGAATTGAGGACTTGAATCAAATCTAAGGTTATATCCAACACTCACATTATAAATCCTCCTATTCTTTGATTATACAGTTCCGATAAATTCAAGATTACTAAGTTCACCAGTTGGAGGTACATACATCTCAAATATATCTTCTACAATCAAAGTATCCTGTAAATTTTCAAAAGCTCCCGTCTCTGCATTATAAATCCCAGTTTGAAAACCAAGGTCAAAAAATCCAACTTGATTAATCACCTCAGTATCAAAGCGAATTGTAACCGACTGTCCCGCCTCTACATTAATTATTCCAGCAAGACCACCATTACTAAATCCTGCATTTACTATGGAATCAAAATCAGCCGCTAAAGCCAATAACGGATAAGAAACATCAGCAATATCAATATCTGTTATTGAGCTAACAGCCCCTTCAACAATCCCAGTAACCCCTTGCACATAAAAAGTTCCTACCCTATCACCTGTATTGGTCAAAGTAATTTGAATCCTGATTGCATTAGGGATTGGTGGGTCAAACACACTAAGCTCTGAAATAGGCATTCTAAAACCTCCTTCACTTTATTATTCTGGTCTATGGACTATCGCATCACCAATAATTGCTCTAGCACCATTACTAGGCTGAGCTACTGCACTTCCTTGAAATAAGAATAATGCTCCTACTCCAACCCCTAATAGAATCAAAGGGATAAAAGCACCCTTAGAATTACTTTTAGCCATCTTAGCACCTCCCTATTAAATTAGGGGCAACTATATATAGCTGCCCCCATCTATCAATCTCCTAATAGCTCTTTAGGTAATAAACCTTTCTTTTTTATACTATTTTTTGCTCTCATATAGCCATCATAACCTGCTTCTGCTAAGGCAAAGTCTAAAGCTTCTACTCCTTTAACATTACCTAATTCATA
>Ga0163226_1000079_pt1 | contig 20147 bp, 22 predicted proteins | sample MSEWel2016_07_13_2_FD_113144 | JGI IMG/M metagenome (GOLD analysis project Ga0163226, IMG submission 113144) | Subsurface microbial communities from deep shales in West Virginia, USA - MSEEL Well Study Marcellus 5H_2016_07_13 ...
GTACAAAACTAATAATAATTTTTAGAGGAATTAAATTTGACAATAAGAAATTCAGTAAGTATAATTGAAAAAAGAAGAAGTTATACATATAGTACTGAAATTTTCTGAAGATAAATAAAATTGAATATAAAAGTTAGGTGCTTTTAGAGATATCTAAAGGAGAATAGGGAATCAGGTGAAAATCCTGAGCGGACCCGCCACTGTAAAAAGCAGTTAATGGTATTATACGAAGAGTCATCTTTTTAGACTCGGAGGGATAGTTTATAGTTGACAGTGTACAGTTAAAAAACTGTTAAAGTCAAGTGACTATTAACTTTAATAGATTGTAGAAACCACTTGGTATTCAATATATCAGGGAAGGTACAGTTTAATGCTATAAGTCAGGAGACCTGCCTAATTTTTAAAGCTTACTTAAGCTTCGGGAGTAAAGAAAAGTAAGGAGATTGTTCTATAGGGATAGGTATATCTATATCTATATTTATATTTATATACGTTCGTTTTTTAACCCCCTTAATCTTCTTAATGGAGATTAAGGGGGTTTTTAGTTTAAATCAACTTTAAATTACAAAGGAGATAAAGATGAAAATATTAAAGAAGATTTTAGGAGAGATTGAAGAGTTAGACCAGGTTAAGATCAAGGAGGCAAAGCAGAGGTTAGATACTTTGACTAAGCCCCAAGGGAGATTAGGGAAATTAGAAAAGATAGCAACTAAGTTAGCTGGAATAACTGGAGATGTATTTGCTCCAGTTGATTGTAAAGCTCATGTAGTAATGGCTGGAGACCATGGAGTAGTAGAAGAGGGGGTTAGTGCTTTTGCTCAAGAAGTAACGGTAGCAATGATTCATAACTTCTTAAATCAGGGAGCTGCTATTAATGTTTTGGCTCAGCAGGTGGGAGCAGAGGTTATAGTGGTAGATGTAGGTGTTGCTCAAGAAGTAGGTGCAGAAGGCTTAGTGGTTAAGAAGATCAAAGCTGGAACTGATAATTTTACTCAAAAAGCAGCTATGACAGAAGCAGAGGCGATAGCCAGTATAGAGGTAGGAATTGAGGTTGTAGAAGAGTTGGTTGATAGAGGGGTTAATTTAATTGGAACTGGTGAGATGGGCATTGCTAATACTACTTCTAGTAGTGCCATTATAGCGGCTTGCACTGGGTTATCAGTAGATGATGTGGTTGGTTATGGGTCAGGGATTGATGATAAAGGTCTTGCTAGAAAGCAAGAGGTAATCAAGCAAGGCTTAAAGTTAAACCAACCAGATAGCAATAACGGAATTGATATTTTAGCTAAAGTAGGTGGTTTAGAGATAGGAGCTATGGCAGGGATGATGTTAGCTGCTGCAGCTAAGAAAGTTCCAGTTATAGTTGATGGAGTGATTTCTGGAGCTGCTGCTTTAATTGCCAAAAAGTTGGAGCCAAAGGTAGTAGGCTATTTAATCCCTTCTCATAAATCAGTAGAGCCAGCCCATATTAAGACCTATGAGATTTTAGGCTTAGAGCCTATGTTGGATTTGGATATGAGATTAGGAGAAGGGACAGGAGCGGTCTTAGCCATGAATTTAGTAGAAGCAGCCAGTAGAATTATTAAAGAGATGGCCACCTTTGAGGAGATAGGGCTGTAGTTGTAGTGAAACTTAATGGGGAGATTAGGATAGTTTTTTTTGGTATTTAGGAGTTAGAGGTTTAGGTAGTTAGGCAGTTTCTAAACACCTACCCACCTGTCTACCTAATAAACAAAGTAAGGAGGATATTAATGTTTAAATTGAAAGCAAAGAAAAGTTTTGTGTTATTATCAACACTATTTATGACGTTATTGCCAAAGCAGGTTGAAGCGATGCATATTGCTGAAGGTTTTCTACCTATCAAATGGGCAGGAATTTGGTGGGCAGTTGCGCTACCTTTTTTGGCTTTAGGAATTAGGCAGATTAAAGAGTTAGTTAAGGAGCAAGGAGCAGGTGTTAAGGTATTATTAGCAGTGACAGGTGCTTTTGTTTTTATCTTGTCATCACTTAAGTTGCCTTCGTTAACAGGGAGCTGTTCCCATCCAACGGGAATTGGATTGGGTGCTATATTATTTGGACCTTGGCCGATGGTGGTCTTAGGTTCTATTGTACTTCTTTTTCAAGCAATATTATTGGCCCATGGTGGTCTAACTACCTTAGGAGCTAATCTATTTTCAATGGCGATAGTAGGAGCCTTTGTAGCTTATGGAGTATATAGGTTGCTTAAGAGTATGGGAGCACCTCGATGGCTAAGCATATTCTTAGCTGCAACCTTAGGAGATTTGATGACTTATGTAACAACTGCTACACAATTGGCCTGGGCTTTTCCAAGTGGAGAAGGTGGAGTTTTACTTTCATTAACTAAATTCTTAAGTGTCTTTGCAGTAACTCAGCTTCCTTTGGCTATTACTGAGGGGCTATTAACAGTACTGGTTTTTAATCTAATCCACCAATATAATGAAAATGAATTAAAAGAGCTTGCAGTTATATCCAAGGGGAGGAAATGAGCATGAACTTAGCCCAAAAAAATTTAATGATAATACTCTTGATCTTAGTTATTACTATTATTCCATTATTAATAATGCCTAATGCTGAATTTGGTGGTGCTGATGGAGCAGCAGAAGGGATTATTGCAACGATCAATCCTGATTATCAACCTTGGTTTAATAATATTTGGGAGCCTCCCAGTGGAGAGATTGAGAGCTTACTGTTTGCTTTACAAGCTGCCTTAGGTGCAGGGATATTGGGTTATTATATTGGAGTTAAAAAAACTGAAGCTAAGTATAAAGGTAAATCAGAAGAAGAATGTTAAATATTGATCAATATGCTTATTCTAATCAACTTAGTAAGATTCACCCTATGGAGAAGATATTATTTGCAATAGGAATTATGATAGTCTGTTTAGTAGCTAATTCAGTCTATATTTCCCTAGTTGTTATTTTGTTGATGGCGGGGGTAATAACTCTGGGTGCTAGAATATCTATGAAACTATTGATTAAATTATTGGCTATTCCAGTCTCTTTTTTATTGTTTAGTATTTTGGCAATTATTATTTCTATTACTACAGATGAAAATACTCTGTTATGGTATGTAGCTTTGGGAAAGGTCAAGGTGGGTATTCAAAGTAGAAACTTGTTAGTGGGGATTAACTTATTCTTAAGGTCGTTAGCCGCAGTATCTTGCTTATATTTTTTAGCTTTGACTACTCCTGCAGTGGAGATTATCAATATATTTAAAAAAATGAAATTACCCGAAATCTTTATAGAGTTGATGATACTGATCTATAGACTATTATTTATACTATTAGAAACAGCTAATCAGATTAGACTCTCTCAACTGTCTCGTTTAGGCTATACATCTTTTAGAAATTCCCTGCTCTCTTTAAGTAAATTGATTGCCCGTTTATTTATTAAAGCTTATTACCGTGCTAGAGAACTAGTAATAGCTTTGGAAGCTAGGGGATATGATGGAGAGATTAGAGTATTAGCACGAGAACATCAACTTTCTAAGAGGAATTTGATAACTATTTTTTTAATTGAATTTTTTTTGATAATTGTTACGGTATATAGTTAGATTTAATGGGTATATTGCGACACTTTTACTTTAGTGTACAATGTACAGTTGACGGTTGACAGTTAAATTCAAACCCTTTAAGGTCTTTGATTTTGGTCTTTTAACTGTAAACTGTACACCGTCCCTACGAGTTTAAAAACCAAAACTCTTCGTGTAAACCACTGTCAACTCAAAAAAGTGTCGCAATATCTCATATAATGTCATATTTTAATTTCATTATAAAGTTGAACGGAGGTGGTCTTATTGTCTGAAATAATACTTGAAGCTAAAAATCTTGATTTTATTTATCCTGATGGAACTAAGGCTTTAAATGATTTATCTATTAAGGTACCTAAAGGTAAGAAGCTTGCACTATTAGGACCCAATGGAGCAGGAAAGTCTACTCTCTTTTTGCACTTTAACGGGATTTTGCAGCCTCAATTTGGGGAACTTAGCTTTGCTGGAAAGAGAATTAGCTATAAGAGAAGAGAGTTAAAGAAGCTAAGAAAGAGTGTAGGGATTGTCTTTCAAGATCCTGATAAGCAATTATTTTCGGCAAGTGTCTTAGAAGAAATCTCCTTTGGCCCCTTTAACCTGGGTTTATCCGAAAGTGAGGTAAAAAATAGGGTAGATGAGGCTATGAGTACTCTTGGAATTAGTGATTTAAAGGATAGACCTACCCATTTATTGAGTTATGGTCAGAAGAAAAGGGTATCGATTGCTAGTATTTTGGCAATGAAGCCCAAGGTGATTATCTTTGACGAACCGACAGTCTGGCTCGATCCTAAGCAGGCAGAAGAGATGATTGTATTTTTTAATCAACTACAGCAGAAGGGGATAACAGTTATTATCTCAACACATAATGTTGATTTAGCTTATTTTTGGGCTGATTATATCTATGTTATGAAGGCTGGGAAGTTGATTGGTGAGGGGATAGCAGAAGAGGTATTTCAAGACGAATTACTTATCTCAGAAGCTAGTCTAGTTCAACCTTGGCTAGTAGAAGTATATCAAGGGTTAAAGCAGAAGGGTTTGGTCAAAGATGGAAGTTATATTCCTAGAAATAAGAAAGAATTTTTAGAATTAATAGATAATTAGAGGAGGAGATTAAAAATGAAAACAGGTGTAATTATCTTAGGTCATGGAAGTAGAACAGTAGAGGCAAACCAGGTCTTTGATAGTATAGTAAAGATGGTTAAAGAAGAGATAGATTATGAGATAGTAGAGAAGGCATCAATGGAGCTGGCTAAGCCAAGTTTGGCTGAAAGTGTAGAGATGGTCGTTAAAGCTGGGGTTAAGAAGGTAATAGTAGTTCCTTTATTCTTGTTTCCTGGTATACATATACAAGAGGATATTCCTAAATTACTTAAGTTAGAGCAAAACAAGTATCCGGAGGTTGAGTTTATCTTTGGTAGAAATATTGGTGCAGATCAGAAGATAGCGGAGCTAATGGTAGAACGGGTAAAGGAAGTAGGATGAGCTTATGGATTTTAATAAAGATCCTAGAGGAATTGAAGTTAGAAGTATGGAGATTATCACTGAAGAGGTGGGAGACTTAGGTCAAAGTCCTCAAGAGGATAAAGTAATTAAACGGGTAATTCATGCTACAGCTGATTTAGAGTTTGCCAAGTTAGTAGTGATTTCTAAGGGAGCAATTGAAGCTGGCTTAGCAGCCCTTAAATCAGGTGCTAACATCGTGACAGATGTAAATATGCTAAAAGCAGGGATTACTAAAGGTAAGAGCAGAGAATTAAAGATTAAGGTGGATTGTTTTATTAGCAATCAGGAGATTGCCACAGAAGCTAAGAAGCTGGGGATAACAAGGTCAATGATGTCGATGAGAAGAGCAGCTCAAGATAAAGATAATAAGGTTTTTGCCATTGGCAATGCCCCTACAGCTCTCTTTGAATTGATTAAATTAGTTAAGGAAGGAAAGGCAGCACCAGAGTTGATTATTGGGACTCCAGTTGGCTTTGTAGGAGCTAAGGAGTCTAAAGAGGAGCTAGAGAAGCTGGATATCCCTTATATTACTGTTAGAGGAAGAAAAGGTGGAAGTCCAGTAGCAGCATCGATTGTTAATGCGTTGCTTTATATGTGTTAAGGGAGCTATATAGGTATATGGTGACACTTGCGTGTCGGGAATCAGGAATCTGGAACCAGTGTTTATAACTGATTCCTGACTATTGATTCCAGATTCCTAAAAGTGTCGCATTATCATTCTATTATCTAAATCTCAGTATAATTTTAAATATATACTCTAAGCACAAAGTTATGAGTATGGGAAGGTGTTAGAATGGTTTTTGATTCCTACGTAGTCAAAAATGGAAAAAAATTAAGAAGAGGATATACAACAGGGAGTACGGCTACAGCAGCAGCAAAGGCAGCTACTTATGTTCTTTTTACTGGTAAGAGAATAGCTAAAATAGAGATAGATACACCAGCAGGAATTAAGTTGGATTTAGAGGTAGATATCTTGGAAATAAAAGAGGGATGTGTAACTGCTTCAGTCTTAAAAGATGGTGGCGATGACCCTGATGCTACTGATGGGATTGAGATAATTGCTAAGGTGGAAGAGATTGAAGCAGGTATTGAATTATTGGGAGGAGAGGGGGTTGGTCAAGTGACTAAGCCTGGATTAGCAGTAGAAGTAGGAGAGCCTGCTATCAATCCTGTACCTAGAAAGATGTTAAAAACTGAGATTAACAAAGTTTTACCTGCTGATAAAGGGGTAAGGGTTACTATTGAAGTTCCTGAAGGTGAGAAGATAGCCAAAAAGACTTTCAACCCCAAACTAGGAATTATAGGTGGAATCTCTATTTTAGGAACTACAGGGATTGTAGAACCGATGTCAGAGAAGGCTTATTGTGATTCTTTAGCTATTAATATCAGTCAGGCTGTAGCCTTAGGAGAAGAAGAGTTGATTTTAGTCTTTGGCAACTATGGAAAGAGAATGGCAATAGATTTAGGTTTTAGAGAAGAGCAGATTATTAGAATGAGTAACTTTGTAGGCTTTATGCTCAAAGCATGTGTAGCTAAAGGAGTCCAAAAGATAATTCTATTAGGACATATTGGCAAGCTGGTCAAGGTAGGAGCTGGAATCTTCAACACCCATAGCCATCTGGCTGATGCTAGATTAGAGACCATTGCTGCTTATACTGCTTCCTTAGGTGGGAGCCGAGAGTTAATCAATCAGATCTTAACTGCCAATACTGCTGAAGAGACCATAGAGATAATTAGAGATGCTGGATTTGAAAAGGTCTTTAATCTATTAGCAAAAAGAGTAAGTATTAGGGCTAAGGAGCATGTTGATGGAGAATTAGAGGTCAAGTCTCTTTTATTTTCAATGCAAGGAGAAGTGCTTGGAAGTTATAATTTACAATTAACGATTGACAATTGACAATTAAGATCTTACAAAGATATAAATGTTTTTATTTTTAGGATTTTGAATTTTAATTGTAAATTTTACATTATAAATTGTTAATTGGTCTTAAAAGGGGTGATCTAGTGAACAAGATACATATCTTAGGGATAGGTCCTGGAAGTAGAGATTATCTATTACCGATTACAGAGCGGATTGTCAGTAGAGCTGATATTATCATTGGTGGAAGTAGGGCTTTAGAGTTATTTAAGGATTATAATCAGGAGAAAATACAGATTACTGCTGATTTAGCAAAAATCAAAGATTATATAGAAGATAATTATCTAACTAAGAAGATAGCAGTCTTGGTTTCAGGGGACCCAGGCTTGTATAGTATGTTGAGTTATTTAAAGAGATTTTTTTCTGATGATGAGCTAGAGGTTATACCAGGTATCAGTGCCATTCAATTAGCCTGTGCTAAGGCAAAATTGATTTGGCAGGATGCTTATATTACTAGCTTGCATGGGAAAAGAGATAAGGAAGCTTTATTAGAGCTGATCTCTACTAAGGATAAAGTAGCCTTCTTTACCGATAATAAATTTCCTCCTAACGAGATTGCTGAGTTTTTAGTGGAGAAGGGAGTAAGGAATAAGATTGGAATTGTAGCAGAGAATTTATCTTACGAATCAGAAAGGGTAGTAGAGACTTCTTTAGAGGAGTTAAGTAAGCAAAAATTTGCTAAATTAACGGTGATGGTGATTTATAATGGATAACTGGAATTATAGAACTGCAGGGATTCCTGATAGTGAGTTTATTCGTGGTGAAATTCCTATGACCAAAGAAGAGGTCAGAACTATTAGCTTATCTAAGCTTCGTTTAAAAGAGGATAGTATTATTTATGATATTGGTGCTGGAACAGGATCAGTAGCAGTAGAGACTGCTTTATTAGCCTCCAAGGGAAGGGTCTATGCAATTGAGAGGGAAGCAGAGGGGGTTGACTTAATTAAGAGTAATTCTGCCAAGTTTCAAGTAAGTAATCTAGAAGTAAGACAGGGTTTTGCTCCTGAAGTTCTGCTAGATTTACCTGAAGTTGATCGGGTCTTTATTGGAGGTAGTGGAGGAAAGTTGGAGGAGATTTTAGATGTGATAGATAAGAAGCTAAAAGTAAAAGGTAGAGTAGTGATTAATGCAATCACCTTAAATACCTTGAATTCTTCTATTAAGAAGTTAGAGGAGTTAGCTTATGATTTGGAAATCACTAATATTGCAGTAACTAGAACACGGCAAGTAGGGGATTATCAGATGCTACAAGGCTTGAATCCAGTATATATTATTAGTGGTGAGAAAGGATGATTAGATGGCTGGAAGATTATATGGATTAGGGATTGGACCAGGAGATTCAGAGCTGTTGACTTTAAAGGCAAAACGAATCTTAGAAGAGGTTGATTTAATCTGTACTCCCCAATCGAGTAAAAATAAGAGTAGTGTAGCTTTAAATATAGTAGACGAGGTAGTAGATTGCCATGGGCGAGTGAAGTATCTATTCTTTCCTATGACCAAGGATAGAGCAAAATTAAGGCTAGCTTGGGATCAAGCAGCTGAAGAGATTATAGAGTTATTAGAAGCTGGTCAGGATGTAGCCTTTATTACTTTAGGTGATCCTTTATTATATAGTACTTATATCTATATTTTAGAGAGGGTTAGAGGAAATGAGTTTGAAGTTCAAACAGTACCTGGTATTACTTCAATCAATGCGTGTACTGCTAGATTGAATCTGCCTTTAGCTGAAGGAAAAGAGAAGGTCATGATTATTCCTGCTGCTTATGACTGTGACGATTTAGTAGAGATATTGACTAGCTATGAGAATGTAGTGTTGATGAAGGTCTCTAAAAATTATGAGGAGATAGTCAGGTTGTTGGATAAGTTAGATTTAGTAGAGAATGGGGTCTTTATCAGTCGCTGCGGGCAAGAAGGAGAGTTCATTACTAGAGATTTGAATTCATTGATTGGTGAAAAGATAGATTATTTATCGATGATTATAGTTAAAAGAAAATATAGTGTGAGTTATGAGTGTGAGTAAAAAATTCTTTTTTAAGTTCTTGAACTCACACTGACACTAACCACTCACACTAACCACTCACACTTAAACAAAAGGAGGGAAGCTAATATGAAAGTCTATTTTATTGGAGCAGGAGCAGGAGACCCAGAATTATTGACTATTAAAGGTATGAAGGCTTTAAAGCAGGCTGAGGTAGTTATCTATGCTGGTTCTTTGGTTAATCCTGCTATCTTAGATTATGCTCCTCAAGCAGAGGTCTACAATAGTGCTACCATGAACTTAGAAGAGGTCTTAACTACTATAGAAAAAGCGGTTAAAGCTGAAAAGATAGTAGCTAGAGTCCATACAGGAGACCCTAGTCTTTATGGAGCTATACAGGAGCAGATAGATTATTTAAAAAAACAAGGGATAGAGTATGAGATTATTCCAGGGGTTAGCTCCTTTTTAGCAGCAGCGGCAGCTATAGAGCGGGAGTTTACCTTACCTAGTGTCTCTCAATCATTGATTATTACTAGGTTAGAAGGGAGAACACCTGTTCCTGCTAAAGAGAGTTTGGAGAAATTAGCCCAGCATCAAACTTCGATGGCTATCTTTTTGAGTGTACATATAATTGGAGATGTGGTAGAAAGATTAAGTAAGGAATATCCAATTAATACTCCAATTGCGGTGATTCAAAAGGTTTCTTGGTCTGATCAAAGAATAGTCAAGGGGACTTTAAAGAATATAGCAACTAAGGTTCAAGAGGCAGAAATTAAGAAGACTGCTATGATTTTAGTAGGAGATTTTTTGGATAGTGATTATGATAAATCAAAGTTATATGATAAGAACTTCAGCCATGAATTTAGAAAGGCAGAAAAGTAATGAAACTGGCAATTATCGCCTTGACTGAATCGGGAAGGGCTTTAGCTAAGAGTTTAGGAGAGAAATTAGAAGAAGCGGAGATTTATTTACCAGTTAAATTGGCTGAAGGTGAGGATATACATAGTTTTGATACAACTTTAAGGGAGTTAGTGGCTAAGCTGTTTAAAGAATATGATGCTTTAGTCTTTATTATGGCTTTAGGGATTGTAGTTAGGGTAATAGCACCTTACTTAGCTGATAAGAGAAGGGATCCAGCTGTGCTAACCATTGATGAGACTGGGCAGAATGTAATCAGTACCTTATCAGGGCATCTGGGGGGAGCTAATTCATTGACAGAGAAGATTGCGACTTTAATTGGAGCAAATCCTGTGATTAGCACAGCAACTGATTGTCATGGAAAGTTGGCAATTGATTTACTTGCTCAGAGATTAGATTGTGAGATTATCCCCTTTGAGAATTTGAAATTAGCCAATTCAGCAATAGTCAATGACAAGACTTTAAATATCTTTACAGATTATCACTTAGAGTTAGATGAAGATGAAGATGATAATATTAATTTATATCCTTTAAAGGAGCTAGGGCAGAAGGAAGGTTTTCCTGTAATTATTACAAATAAAGCTATTAAAGCTATTGATTTGTCAGTAGAATATCTACAATTAGTTCCCAAAAATATTATTTTAGGTATTGGCTGTAGAAAAGGGATCAGTGTAACAGAGGTAGAAGAGGCTATCTCATATGCTTTAGAGAAGTTGCAGCTAAGAAGAGAGAGTATCAAGGCTTTAGCTACTGTTGATTTAAAAAAGAAGGAAAGAGGAATTATAGAGGCTACTCATAGCTTAGAGGTTCCCTTAAATATTATCAGTAGAGCAGAGATTAAAAGGGTAGACTTTGAATATACAAGCTCTGAATTTGTCAAAGAGAAGATAGGAGTTGGTGGTGTATGCGAACCAGTAGCAATCTTAAGTGCCAAGAATCCTCAGTTACTCCTACCCAAGACGATCAAAGGAAGGGTAACAGTAGCGGTAGTAGAGGAAAGCTTTATGTAGTGGGAATCGGTCCTGGGGATATCGAATATATGAGTCTGAAAGCCTATCGAATCTTGCAGCAAGTAGATGTAGTGGTTGGTTATCAGACTTATATTAAACTATTAGAAGAGGTATTGACTGAAGAACAACAGGTAATCAGTAATGGTATGACCAAGGAGGTAGAGCGTTGCCAAGAAGCGATTAATTTAGCTTTAGAGGGTGCAGAGGTGGCAATTGTCAGTAGTGGTGATCCTGGAGTCTATGGTATGGCTGGATTAATTTTAGAGTTAGTAAAAGAAAAGCCTAAGCTAGAAGTGGAGATAATTCCAGGAGTTACAGCAGCTAATGCAGCAGCTTCATCACTAGGAGCACCTTTAATGCATGATTATGCGGTGATTAGCTTGAGTGATTTGATGACACCTTGGGAAGTAATAGAGGATAGATTAAAGAGAGCAGCTGAGGGAGATTTTATAGTTGCTTTATATAACCCTAAAAGTAAGAAGAGAATTAAGCAGATTGAAATTGCTAGGAATATCTTCTTAGAGAATAGGAGTGCTGATACTCCTGTAGGTATCGTTCGTAAGGCTAAACGAGGGGACGAGGAGTTGATTGTTACTACCTTAGCAGAGATGTTAGAGCATCAGATTGATATGCTAACTACGGTGATTATAGGAAATTCTCAGACCTTTAAGCAAGGTGATTTAATGGTTACCCCGCGTGGCTATCAGCTATGATTTTGGTTTTGGCTGGAACTAAAGAGAGTCGAGAGATAATCAAGAGGTTACAGAAGATAAGTCAGCCTCTATTAGCTTCGGTGGTAACAGATTATGGCTATCAACTCTTAGTAGAATCAGGGATTGAAGTAATTCAAGAAAAACTAAGTCCAGAAAAGATGGAGAGATTAATTAAAGAGAAGAAGATTATTAAAATTATTGATGCCACCCATCCCTTTGCTCAAGAGGTCTCTTTGACTGCAATTAAGGTTGCTCAGAGCTTAGGGATAGAGTATTTACGTTTTGAAAGGAAAAGTTTAGAATTTACTAATAATGAATTGCTCATCAAGGTTGATAGTTATAAAGAGGCTGCTAAGCAAACTAAAGAGTTTAATAGAATCCTGTTAACTATTGGGAGTAGAAGGCTCCATTATTTTGTAGAGGAGTTAGAGAACTGGCAGGAGAGGTTAGTGGCAAGGGTACTACCTAATTGGAGGTTTATTAAGGAAGCAAATGAGTTAGGGTTTATCCCTAGAAATTTGATTGGGATGCAGGGACCTTTTACTAAGGAGTTAAATCAAAGGCTATTAGAGGATTATCAGATTGATGTGCTAGTAACAAAAGCAAGTGGAAAGGTAGGAGGAGTAAATACTAAGTTAGAGGCTGCTTTAGAATTAGGTGTTAAGGTGATTTTGATAACTAGACCAGCTATCGAGTATCCAAAGATAGTAAATGATATTGAGAGTTTAATGGAGATATTGAGATAGTGTGAGTGATTAGTGGGAGTGTGAGAAAAAGCTGATAAAAGACTCACCCCCACACTCGCACTTGCACTCATACTATTTCTTATTATAAGCCAATAAGATAACTTCTTTATCTGGGTGATCTTGATTGATCTTATCTTCAATCTTCTTAATCTCTGCCAATTCTGTTTGACTCAATTTAGAAAATTGATAATTTTCCATAGACATAGTATCACCTCCTGTATTATCAGCATGGCTCTTTATTAGTGGATTTATACAGATTAGCTGATGATGGTTAATGGGGAGATTGGGACACTTTTAGGAATCAGAAGTCAGTAACCAGTTATCAGTAAAACAGACTGATTCCAGATTCCCGATTCCTGACACGAAAGTGTCGTAATCTCTATTTATTATGCTACTATTCTAATACCAGAAGAAACTATATTATAAAATAAGGAGGTATTCCATTGAGCAGATTAATTTTAGTTTTAGGTGGAGCTAGAAGTGGTAAGAGTAGCTTTGCTGAGGAGATAGTGACTAAGCTAGGCGGTTTAGATGTAACTTATCTTGCTACTTCAGAAGTTAGAGATCAAGAGATGGCAGATAGAGTAGCACATCATCAGAATTCTAGACCGGTAGAATGGTCTACTATTGAAGAGTCCAGGTATATAAGTGATGTGTTAGGTGATTTGAATGAGGGGGCAGTAGTCTTATTAGATTGTTTAACTTTATTGATTTCAAATCTATTATTAGATGATGAAGAATTTGGAGAAGGAGATTATGGTTTTAATAGAAGGGATAAAGAAGAAGAGATTATTGTTGAAGTTAAGAGGATTATTGGAGAGGTCAAAGATAGAGATTTAACTTTAGTAGTTGTTTCTAATGAAGTTGGGCAAGGGCTAGTTCCACCTTATAAATTAGGGAGGGTTTATCGGGATATTGTGGGGAGAGTCAATCAATTAGTGGCGAGCGAAGCTGATGAGGTCTATATTACTTATGCAGGAATACCAGTAGAGATTAAAGAATTAGGGGAAAGAGTTAAAAAGCAATTTACAATGTACAATTAACAGTTGACAATTAAAATTCAAGAGATTAAAAGTAGAATTAGATTTTAATTAAGATATAAAAATTAAATCTTAAATTATTTACCCACGAATGCCCACTAATTTTCACGCGCTGTGAAGGAAGAATGACTGAGGAAGTACTCTTGGGGCGAATCAAAACAATTCTTTGACGCTGATTCTCGCTGATTAAGTTCTGACTTAATTAGTATGAGTGAAACTATTTTTTATCAATTATTTTGAACTTGACCTTAATTGTTAATTCTACATTGTCAATTGTAAATTATAATTTAAGGTTGGAGGTAAAGCAATGGCTAAAACAATTATGTTACAGGGAACCTCATCAAATGTAGGTAAGAGTATTCTAGCTACCGCACTCTGTCGAATCTTTACACAGGATGGCTATCAGGTTGCCCCCTTTAAATCTTGGAATATGGCCTTGAACTCTTATGTAACGGCTGATGGTGGTGAGATTGGTCGAGCTCAAGCAATTCAAGCAGATGCAGCAGATGTTGAGATCAATGTAGATATGCAACCTTTTTTGATTAAACCTAAGGGTGATGGTCAATCCCAAGTTATAGTCAGGGGAAGACCTATAGGTGATTTTGGAGTCGATAGAAAGAGTCCAGAGTATATTGAATGGGCAATGGAAATCGTCGATGATTCTCTAAGTAGATTATCTGCTCAATATGAACTGATAGTTTTAGAAGGTGCAGGAAGCCCAGTCGAGATTAATATCAAGGATAAGGATATTGCCAATATGAAGGTGGCTAAATTGAAGCAGACTCCAGTATTATTGGTAGCAGATATTGATCGAGGTGGAGCTTTAGCAGCAGTGGTAGGGACTTTGAAGTTATTAGAGCCAGAAGAGAGAGATTTGGTTAAAGGGATTATTTTGAATAAGTTTCGGGGAGATTTTGAGTTATTGAAATCTGGAATTGATATCTTAGAAGAAAAGACAGGAAAGCCTGTATTAGGTGTAATACCCTATCTAAAGGATATCAGAATTCCAGCCGAGGATTCAGTTGCTTTAGCTGACTTTTGTAAGCAAGAAGGAGAGGTTAAGGTTGGAATAATTAATCTCCCTCATATCTCTAATTTTACTGACTTTGATTCTTTAAGTCATGAAGTAGGGGTAGGAGTTGATTATCTGGGAGCAGATGCTGATTTGAATAATTATGATGCTATTATTATCCCAGGTACTAAGAATACCATCCTTGATTTAAACTACCTCCATACCAGTGGTTTGGCAAGGAAGATAATTGCTCAAGCCAATGCTAGCAAGACTGTGATAGGTATCTGTGGTGGCTATCAGATGTTAGGTAAGAAGTTGATGGATCCAGATTTAGTAGAGGGTAGGATTAGACAGATAATAGGTTTAGGCTTGCTAGATATAGAGACTACTTTCAGTAAAGAGAAGAGAACCTATCAGGTGAGTGGAAGGGTTTATAGTGATTTAGATCTTTTTAAAGTATTGAAAAATGAGCTAATAACAGGCTATGAAATTCATATGGGAGATACTAAACTTGCTAATAATGACCAAGCTCTCTTTAAGATAGAGGCTCGTTCTAAGGCGCAGGTAGATCTTCTTGATGGTTGCTATAATCAAGCTCTTAGAGTCTGGGGAACCTATCTCCATGGTATTTTCGATAATGATAACTTTAGAAGAGTATTTATCAATTCTTTACGAAGAGAGAAGGGCTTAAAGGAGTTAGCGAAGGAGTGCTCTACTAGAAAGACTTTAGTGGAGAGTTATGATAGATTGGCTGAAGCTGTTAGAGAGAATTTAGATATGGATATGATTTATCAGATTATAGAATAGTGACAAGTAATGAGTAATGAGTGATGAGCAAAAAAATTAAATTCCTTAGATTTTAATTCTTGTTTCTTTCATAACTTAATCTTAAACTTAAACTCATATATATAGAAACCGATAAAGATTTCATATTAGAAATTTTAAAAGAAAAAGAGCAAACAAGAATGATTTTTTGTCACGAATTACACGAATTAGTTCAAAAGATTTATTCATTAAATTAATTTTTTACTCTTTTTATTTGTGTTTGATTAGTGTTAATTCGTGGCTAAAGAAATTTAAATTCTTTTTCGTGTTTTATATAGTATAGGATGGTGATAAATTGGCACAGACAATTATGCTTCAGGGAACAGGCTCTCATGTGGGCAAGAGTATCTTAAGTTCTGCTTTATGTAGAATCTTAGTAGAGGATGGCTATCGGGTGGCACCCTTTAAATCTCAGAATATGGCTTTGAACTCTTATGTTACTAGAGCTGGCGGTGAGATTGGACGAGCCCAAGCAGTACAGGCTGAAGCTGCTAAAGTTGAGGCGACAGTAGATATGAATCCTATTTTATTAAAGCCAACAGAGGATAGTAGCTCCCAAGTAATTATCCATGGTAGAGCAGTTAAGAATATGACTGCTCAGGAGTATTTTAATGACAGTTTATTTGGTTTAGCGGCGATTAAAGCTTCCTTAAAGCGATTAAAAGAAGCTTATCAAATTATTGTAATAGAGGGTGCCGGAAGTCCTGCTGAGATAAATTTACGGGAGGTTGATTTAGTCAATATGAGAGTAGCCAAATTGGCAGCTGCTCCTGTTATCTTGGTAGCAGATATTGATCCTGGCGGGGTATTTGCTAGTATTATTGGTACTTTTGAATTATTGAATGAAGAAGAACGAAGTAGGATTAAAGGGATCATTATCAACAAGTTCCGTGGTGAAGTCAAGCGACTAAAGAAGGGGATAGCCTATCTTGAAAAAGAGACAGGGGTACCGGTTTTGGGAGTAATCCCTTATTTTAAAGATCTCAAGCTTCCAGAAGAGGATGCAATTCCAAGTTATATTCAAGGCAGTGAGGATTATCAGTTAGATATTGGAATAATTAGCTTGCCCCATATCTCTAACTTTACAGACTTTGCTAGCTTAACCCAAGAGCCTGGTGTCAGAGTCCGTTATCTTAAAGCTCAAGATAGCTTAGAAGGGGTCGATGCAATTATCTTGCCTGGGACGAAGAATACTATTGGAGATTTAGAGTACCTTTATAAAAGTGGAGTTGCAGATGAGCTTATTCAAAGAGCTAATAAAGGGACTACGTTAGTTGGAATCTGTGGTGGTTATCAGATCTTAGGTAAGAGTATCTCTGATCCCTTTAAGGTAGAGTCTGAAAAAGAAAGTATTAAGGGTCTAGGATTATTAGATATGATAACTACCTTAGAGCAGCAGAAGACTACAAGCCAAATTAGAGCTAAACTGCTCTCTAGAGATATATTTATGGAGTTATATGAAGATATTTTGGAAGGTTATGAGATACATCTAGGTCAGAGTAGATTAGGTAAAGAAAGCAATTCTTTGTTAGAGATAGTTAAACGGTCTGGTGAAGAAGTCTCTATTAGAGATGGGGCTTATAATGAACAGGGCAATGTTTGGGGAACCTATCTTCATGGTATCTTTGATAATGACCACTTTAGAAGAAAGTTTATCAATAAGTTGAGAGTCGATAAAGGCTTAGCTCCTATCAAATCTGAGCTCTTTAATATCAAAGCTAAGAGAGAAGAGGCTTATGAGAAATTGGCTACCCTAGTTAGAGAGAATCTAGATATGAAAAAGCTATATCAGATCATAGGAGTGAAGTAACTATGGCAGAAGAGTGGATATTACTTATAGCAGTTATCATAGATTTAATCATTGGAGACCCTAATTTTTATCCCCATCCAGTAATCATTATAGGAAAGATCATCAATTATCTAGAAAAAAACTTTAGAAAGTTAGTTACAACTAAAAGAGCAGAGAGAATAGCTGGTCTGATTTTAGCAATTTTAATAATCACTTTGACTTATATCATGTCAAAAGCTATAATCTATTATTCTTATCGAGTTAATTATTATTTAGGGCTAATGGTCAATATCTGGTTATTATCAACGACTATTGCAATTAAAGGATTAGTACAAGCTGGCTTTGCAGTCTATCAAGGGCTATTAGCAGGAAATTTGGAGTTAGCACGAGAACAGTTGGGCTGGATTGTAGGTAGAGATACTGATAATTTAGCAGAAGGCGAGATAGTTAGAGGGACCATTGAAACCCTTACTGAGAATACCAGTGATGGGATAATTGCTCCTATCTTTTATGGAATGTTTGGTGGTCTTCCATTAGCAATGACCTATAAGGCAGTCAATACCTTAGACTCGATGTTAGGGTATAAGAATCAAAGGTATCGTTATTTTGGTTGGGCGGCAGCTAAGCTAGATGATTTAGCTAATTGGATTCCAGCTAGAATAACAGCTTGTTTATACATATTAGTAGCTTTAATCAAGGGTAAGGATTGGAGAAATGCCATTAGAATTATTTTAAGAGATGCTAGAAAGCACCCTAGTCCTAATGCTGGATATCCTGAAGCAGCTATAGCAGGAAGTTTAAATATTCGCTTAGGTGGGGTTAATTATTATCATGGTGAAAAGAGTTTTAGAGCTTATTTAGGTGATGCTAGGAAGGAATTTGATCAGAAGCAGATTCAAGATATTATTAGTTTGATCTATTGGAATGTAGGGATGTTTTTGGTGATTTATTATTTTATTCAATTCTTATATTAAGTTTAGGGTTATATGGGTATATTGCGACAGTTTAAGCTTTAGCTACGGGGTTTTAACCCGTAGTGTAACATATCATCATCACCACAGGTTAAAACCTGTGGCTAGTAAATTTATCATTATAAAAACTGTCGCACTATCTCTATATAATCTCATATCTAAATAATAAGTTTCACAATATAAATTAAAAAGTAATTGGAGGTGTAACTATGTATCCTAGAATAGTCATAGCAGGAACTCAAAGTGGGGTAGGGAAGACGACAGTGGCGATAGGTTTGATGGCTGCTTTGAGTAAAAAAGGTTATCAGGTATATCCTTATAAGGTCGGTCCAGATTATATCGATCCAGGGTTTCATGCCCTAATCACAGGAAATTCTTCAAGAAACTTAGACAGTTATCTCTTAGGTGAAGAAGGGGTTAAGGAATCTTTTTTGCACTCTGCTACGAAAGCAGACATTTCGATTATTGAAGGGGTAATGGGCTTATTTGATGGTAAGCAGGGGCAGCAGGATAAGGGGAGTACTGCCGATATAGCCAAAATTTTAGATGCTCCTGTTATTTTAGTATTGGATGTGAAGAAGATGGCACAAAGTGCTGCTGCGATAGCCTATGGTTATAAGAACTTTGATTCTAAGCTAAATATTGTAGGAGTTATCTTAAATAATGTTGGTAGTGATAGGCATTATAGGATGGTGAAGGAAGCAATTGAAGCTGAGGTTGGGTTAAAGGTATTGGGATATCTACCTCGCCAAAAGGAGTTATCTCTACCTGAAAGGCATTTAGGGTTAGTACCTACTGCTGAAAGTGAAGAGCTAAGAGAGTTTATCTCTAAGTTAGTTAAATTAATCACAGAGTATATTGACTTAGAAGAGCTTATCTCACTATCTAAAGATGTCCCGAATATAGAATTGAAGCCTAGAAGGTTATTTATCAAAAATAATAAATATAAGGTTACTTTAGGGGTGGCTTATGACCAAGCCTTTAACTTTTATTATCAGGACAATTTTGATATTTTAGAAGGTTTAGGTGCAAAATTGAAATTTTTTAGTCCGATTAAAGACAAAGAAGTACCTGAAGTTGATGGGCTTTATATCGGTGGAGGATTTCCAGAGAGCTTCTTGTTGGAGTTATCGGAAAATAGAAGTATGAAAGAGAGTATCTATCAACAGGTTAAAGCTGGATTGCCGATTTATGCTGAATGTGGGGGCTTGATGTATTTAACAGAAGGGATTAATAATTTTGATGGTACTTTCTTTTCAATGGTGGGAGCAATTCCTGTTCAAGTGAAGATGGAGAATAGACTACAGGCGATGGGATATGTTAAGGCTGTAGCTACTAAGGATAATCTCTTGTTAAAAGCAGGTCAAGAGGTCAAAGGCCATGAGTTTCATTATTCTAAATTAATCAATCTAATAGAGGATGATAATTATGCCTATCAACTCTTTGGTGGTAAGGGAGCAGATGGGAGATATGAAGGGGTGGCTGTTAATAATTTATTGGCTAGTTATCTACATCTTCATTTTGGGTCTAATTTAGATATGGTCAAGAGATTTTTGACAATTTGTAGGAATAATTGATATAGTTATAGATTTTATTAAAAGAAAACCCGATGGGCTTGCCCTCGGGATGAATTTTAATATTTTTAATGCAATATCGATATTGTATTAAAAATTCCAATTGATTTTAGCACCTATAATATCAGCTATGTCTTTGACTTCTTTGTATTTGATAGTACCTCTTGATAGTTTATTACTTAAATTTTGAACACTATCATCACGATTATGTTTTTCATTTAAAGCACTAACTAAATCAGTCATAGTCCAACCAGTTCTAGCAAGGTAAGATTTAATTTCTTGTTTAATGGTCAAAATGGGCACCTCCTATAATTATTATACTTATAAGTTTAATAGTTGTCAAATCAATTTAAATATATACTTGATAATTTAAACAAAATCATATATAATTAAACTATACAGTATAAAGGAGGTGGATATAGTGATTAAGAAATTCAAACCAATTAACAAAGCGTATAAGTTTAGAATATACCCTAATCAAGAGCAAAAAGAATTAATTGATAAAACTATTGGTTGTAGCAGATTTATCTTTAATGAGTTTTTGACTAAAGCTAAAGAAGATAAATACCAATCATATTCCAAAAACTCTAAAGAATTAACA
>Ga0163226_1000080_pt1 | contig 20020 bp, 20 predicted proteins | sample MSEWel2016_07_13_2_FD_113144 | JGI IMG/M metagenome (GOLD analysis project Ga0163226, IMG submission 113144) | Subsurface microbial communities from deep shales in West Virginia, USA - MSEEL Well Study Marcellus 5H_2016_07_13 ...
ATAGGTGATGTATTCATGAGAGAGCCTCCTTTTAGGGTTGTCACCTAAAGGTTCTCTCATTTTTCTATTTTTATAAATGTAAATTTTACTTTAACAAATTATGGACTAAGTTAACGCGTATGAGGTCAAAATAAGAATAATAGGAGGTAGCATTGATGTATGGTCTTGTTCTAGAAGGTGGCGGTGCTAAAGGTGCTTATCAGATTGGAGCCTATAAATCAATCAATGAGTTAGGTCTAAATATATCTGGAATTACTGGAACTTCAATTGGAGCCATTAATGGTGCTTTAATCGCAGGTAAAGATTTAGAGTATGTCTATGACCTATGGTATAATCTAAAGCCTTCTCAACTATTTGATGTTAATGATAAAGTACTCAAAGAGTTAAAAGAGTTTAATTTCAACCAAAAGAATGTAAATTATATCATCAACAAAATAAAAGAAATCTTTAATAATGGAGGAATAGAATTAAATAAAATTAAATCCTTTCTTTCAGAAAATATCGATGAAAAAAAGGTTAGAAATACTGATATAGATTTTGGAATAGTTACCGTTAATGTCTCTCAAAAAAAAGCAATGGAACTCTTTATTGAAGATATACCCCAAGGAAAATTATTAGATTATTTAATTGCTAGTGCCTATCTGCCTACTTTTAAAATGGAAAAGATAGATGGTGAATTATTTCTAGATGGTGGTTTCTATGATAATCTGCCTATAAATTTACTGGCTCAAAAAGGCTATAAAGAGATTATTGCCATTAGAACCTTTGGAATGGGACGAGTTCGTGAAGTAGAAAATAAAGATCTAAAAATCACTTATATCTCACCAAATGAAGATTTAGGAAGAACCCTTGATTTTGATCAAGAACAAATAAGATATAATCTAAAATTAGGTTATTTTGATGCCCTTAAGGTTTTTAATAACCTAAAAGGAACAAAATATTATCTTAATGTCAATAAAAAAGAGAAAGACTATATAGAACTTTTACTAAAACTTAATCAAGAACAGCTTGCCAAAATAGGAGAAATATTAAATATAAAAAAATTAACTGGCTATAGAATGTTATTTGAAGAAGCTATTGCCAAGCTAAGTGTCTTATTAGACCTTGATCAACAGAGCAATTATGAAGATATCCTTTTATCTTTATTAGAATTCATAGCTGAAAAAATTGATATAGAGAGATTTAAAGTTTATGACCTTGATGATTTTGTAAAACAGATTAAAAAAACTTTTCCTGAAAATAAAACACTAGAAAGTAATAACATTCCCAGCTTTATTAAGGATAATAAATTACTATCACGAACTGTAAAAGATGAATTACTAGAAGATATAATTACTGTAATTCTTAATTAAACTATCCCACTCCCCCTAATATTATTTTTAATTCTAATATTACTTAATCAGAGGTGTTTATTAATGAATGTTAACTATGAACTCTACAAAGTCTTTTATTGTGTAGCAAAACATCTTAGTTTCTCAAAGGCTGCTGATGAACTCTTTATCTCCCAATCGGCTGTCAGTCAGAGTATTAAATCTCTAGAAGAGGAATTAAATACATCTTTGTTCATCAGAAGTACCAAAAAGGTTAGTTTAGCTAAAGAAGGCGAAATATTATTAAAGCATATTGAACCTGCCCTCAACCTGATTAAAAGTGGTGAGCGAAATATTCAAGAGATTAACTCCTTTGAAAAGGGAGAGATACATATTGGAGCAAATGACACTATCTCAAAGGATTTCTTGTTACCTTACCTAAAGAAATTTCATCAGCTTTATCCTCAAATTCATATCCAGATTACCAATAGAACCTCTAGTACCTGTGTAGAATTATTAAAGCAAGGTGCTGTTGATTTAATCATTACTAATCTTCCTAATAATAAGATTGCAAATTTTATGGAGGTTAAAGAGATTTTTAATTTTAAAGATATCTTTATTAGTGGCTATGATTTTAAGAAACTCCAAGGAAGAGAGATTAAACTTAAGGATTTAGCTGATTATCCTATTTTAATGTTAGAGAAGAAGACTACTACGAGAAGATTTTTTGATGAGTTAATGGACAACTTTGAAATTGAAATTACCCCTGAAGTAGAGCTAGGCAGTATTGATTTACTGATTGAAATGGCAAAGATAGGATTAGGTATCTCCTTTGTACCTGATTATTGTATCAATCCAGCTAACAGAGAATTATTTAAAGTAGATATAAAAGAAGAACTGCCAGCACGCAAATTGGCAGTTGTCACTAATAAAAATATCCCCTTTTCTATTGCTAGTCAGAAATTTATGGAATTATTGATTAAAGTTTAATTCTAGATTCACACATCTATATAGTCATCCAACTTTAGAATGAAACAATAGAAAGATAGTGTGACACTTTTGTGTCAGGAATCGGGAATCTGGAATCAGTCTGTTTTACTGATAACTGGTTCCTGACTCCTGATTCCTAAAAGTGTCGCAATATCCCCATTAAATTACATTCTAGAGTTGTTTATCTATATGAATATCAAACTCTAAATATCTACTAATAAATCTTTCCACAAAGGTCAAAATCTCTCTTATGTACTCAAGGGAGATTTATTCACCTCAACTTTAGGAGTTAAATAAGCAGCAATCAAAGAGACCATAGGTACTGTAAATATAACTCCTAAACTCCCTGAAATACCTCGTAAAATTTCAATTCCTATTGGATACATGTTCATAATCTGATTATATTCCATATCATAGGAATAAATAAAGATAAGTGTATTAATTGATCCACCTGTAAAAGCCAAAATCAAAGTATTAGCCATTGTACCCATCATATCTCTTCCTACATTCATCCCAGATTTAAAGAGTTCTATTCTATTTAATGTAGGATTTTGTAGATAAATTTCATTGATTGCTGAACTAATTGACATACTAACATCCATAACTGCGCCTAATGAGGAGATTAGTATTCCTGAAAATAATAATCCTGAAATCTTTAGTTCTGTTAACGACCCTATGAAGATAAGTTCTTCAATATCTGATACATTATTTCCTGAAATTTTTGTTAAATAACCAAATAAACTAGCAAAAACACCTGCTATCACTACACCTAAGATAGTTCCTAAAATAGCTGACAGAGTTTTATAAGTCATCCCACTGATAAGGTAAAGACTAACAATTGTTGTGAGGATAACGATTATAACTGCTGACCAAAAAGGTGAATACCCCTTGTATAACATCGGTAAATAGAGATAGATAATACAGATAAAAGTAAAGATTAATCCTAAAGCTGAATTAAGCCCCTTTGTAGACCCTATTAAGCAGATACTTCCAATGAACAAAGCTATCATAGCATATAAAGTTGGTGATCTATGATAATTATATACAGAGACAAAAATGGTATCATTATGAACATTTACTTCTGCAATTACAGTCATTCCTTCTTTACAATCGGCTCCATTTAAATAGCCTGAAAAACTTGTTGCTTCTATAATTTTTCCTTTTTTAGTACCTGAGAGCAACTTTAGCAGAACTCTTTGGCTACCTATTCTTGAACCATCTTCCTGCAAGTTATCTTCTATCACCTTTATTACTTTAGCCTTTTCAAAGCTCCTTCCTTGTTTATTGATAAGTTCCACTTTATCTACCTTATTAAAAAAGAATAAAAATATTCCAAATAAGATCATTATAATTATAACAATAAGTTGTCTACGTCTCATTGATAGCCCCCTGCTTTTTTGCCCTTAAACTATTAACAGAAGTAGATATATCTACTTCTGTTAATAGTTTATTAGCCAATTATATTTAATAATAAATAATCCTAGTTCCTATCTGTTTTTACAATTGAGAATGTATTATCTATCTTTTTCATAGTATCAGTTCTATAAGTATCAATAGTAAAACGATTTCCATCAATATTAATTACTGAAAAAGTAGGTATATTTCTCTGCCATCTTTTAGCGATATAAGCTTGTTGATTATCTACTAATTCATAATATTTACTACCTGAAGCAGAGTTAGCAGTTATATAAAGGATTCCCTCTGGATTGACTACCTCTGATAATCTAGTATTTTCTTTAATTGCATTCTTGTCTGCAACACTTGCTAAATATTCATTGTATCTATTATCTACTGATTTGTCACCTTCAAAATACTCATCAAATTCATCATCAGTTAACATTTTACCTTTTTTGATTCTTCCGCCTTTTAGCAGAAAAGTTCTTGAATAAGTATGATCATGACCTGCTAAAACTACATCGATATCATTTTTTTCAAAAATAGAGATTAAATTATATCTTAAACTAACAATTTTAGGTTCATTAGAATGTTCACCTGAACCATAAATATCATGGTGAACAGTTACAATACGCCATTTTGTATTAGGGTTTGCATAAACCGCCCTGTCTATAAACTCTTTATGTTCTGCAATATTTCGATTATTAGTATTTAACATAATAAATAGTGTATTCCCATAAGTATAATAATAATCTCCACCAGCATTTGTTCTACCAAGATCACTAGTATTAGGATTATTAAAATGGAAAGAATAATTTTTTGATAATGAGTCATGGTTTCCTATGGAAGTAGCGATAGGAAGAGATTTTAGAACATCAGCACTTAAGAAAGCAGCATACTCCATTTCATTTCCTGTATAAAGGGGGTTTTTGCTTTTCTTATCTCTTGATTGAATTTGATCTCCTGCTGATAAGATAAAACTAGCCTTAGGCGCTATTGATGAAGCAAGATTTAGAGTATTGTTCCAGTTAAAACCATCATTTCTACATCCTAAATCCTGTCCTTGTTTTTTTAGATTACCAGTTGCTGTATTACGGCTTGAAGAGCCTATTTGTGGGTCACCTACATAGATAAAACTGAAGTTTTTAGTATTTTGAGTCTTATAGATCATAGGTTGAGACCATCTTCCATTCTTTGTATAACTATAATAATATGTCGTATTTTCTTCTAAACTTATTGCTGTTGCTTTATTTGATTGATACCCTTTTACAGCTGGTGTTGATACTACTTTCAATTCCTTAGCATCACTTAAGTCACTATGCTTACCTATTTTGATTTTAGGATTTGAATCTGTATCTTTACTATACCACCCAAAATTTAATTCTGTTGGATTAGCACCAGGAGTAAGGGCGATTTGTGTCCAATCATCTTTGCGATTGTCCCATTTTTTACTCCATTTTTCGAATGCACCATTTTTAGCAGCCTCTGTTTGAGTAGCTTCTGTCCAAGCATCATTTGATGCAGCAAAAGCATTTAGACTAGTACCTATCAATATAGTTACTGCCAATACCAACCCTACTAATAAATTTTTTCTTCTTTTGCAATTAATCATCTAATCTCCTCCTTATTATCTTATAGACTTAATTTTACAATAAATATTATTTTCTCTTTAATAAGGATTACTATATCAGACATATATAATAATTTCAATTAAGTTAACATATATTTAACTTTATTTACTTATTTTTAATATTATATCAATGTATAGTATAATAATTAATTACTTAAATTAATAATTAAAATATAATTGATTAGAGATACTTATAAATAGAGCTTAACTATGAACTCTACAAAGCCTTTTATTATGTAGCAGAATATCTTAGCTTCTCTAAAGCTGTTGATGACATCTTTATATTTCAATCAACTGTTAGTCAAAGTATTACATCTCTAGAAGCAAAATTAAACACTTAAGGCTTAGTTTGACTAAAGTTTGATAAGTTAATGGATGACTTTAAAGTTAAAATTACTCCTGAAAAAGTAGATATAAAAGAAGAACTGCCAGAAAGAAAACTGGCAGTTGTAACTAATAAAAATATTCCTTTTTCTATTGCTAGTCAGAAGTTTATGGAGTTGATGGTTGAGATTTAAATTAATTATCTTCTCCCACCATAAACTCCATAATTATAATATTTCCAGATTATATCTACATCTTTAAATCCAGCCTCTTGAAGCCATATTAAATGATTAAGTAATGTAGTTGGGCTATCCTCTTCCCTATATTTAGGTAACCAAGTATTCTCTACCTCTTCAATTGAACAACTTTTGCTCATAAACCCTTTCCATTTTTTCATATAAATCTCTTGCAACTGCTGATTAGAGCCTAGTAGCACATCAGCATTATAGAATACTCCCTTTGAAGAGAGTGCATTATATATTTTTTGATAAAACTCTTTCTTATCCTCATCGCTGATTAAATGATGTAATGCTAAGGAAGATATTATAACATCATATTTATTAGGAAACTTAAAATTATAAAAATCATCTACATAATACTTTACTTCTTCATATCCATCTAGCTTTAATTTAGTCATCTCTATCATCTGCTCAGATAGATCAAGAACAGTCAATTTAGCCATAGGAAACTCTTCTTTTACCCTCTTAATTATATTTCCTGTTCCACATCCCAAATCTATCACCTCTATCTCACTATCTCTTTCAAAAGGGATAGCTGAAAGCAAGGCTTCGATCATTTGATCATAATAAGGAATTAATTTTAATATAATCTCGTCAAATTCCTTTGCCTCTTGTTCAAAGTGTTCTTTTATTTTCTCCATTTTGCTCTGCTCTTCCATAAATATTCAACCTCTTTTTCTAGCTAATTTTTAAATTAATAGAAAAAGGATAACCAATAATAGTCAGTCCCTTTAATTTGAATAATATTTAATCCTACACTATTTAAAACTCAATTACTTCAACTTGATTCTCTCTTAAATTATCAGCCATTGTCCAAAAATGAGCCTTGCCAATAGCTACTCTAAAAATCTCTAACTCTAGGTTCTAAATTATCCACTGTACTAATATAGCTGACAGGATTATTATTAGCAAACTCTAATACATCTAAAAGACTCACCTCTATCACTCCTTATACCTTTTGCTTAGTATAACATAAATGATATAAGTACTTCTTTTAATATCCAATCAATCATTTTAAATATCTTATCATCTTCTCAACATATCTCGATACTGTGAAGGTAAGATTTTATTGTACTTAGAAAAACAGGTTGACATATAGGATAGACTATTAAAACCACTCTGATGGGCTATCTCAGTCAGAGTTAATCTATCTTTTACTAGTAACTTCTTTACAACTTTTATCCTAATCTTATTTAAATAATCTGTTACTGTGCTGCCAGTCTCATTTTTAAAGACCCTTGAAAAATGAGAAACTGACATATTGGCTTCTTTAGCAATCCGCTCAACACTAAGTTGTGAAGAGAAGTTTGAATACATAAAGTTTATTGCTTTATTAACCTCTAATCTACTACTTACTCTATCATTACTATAAGAGATACCAAGTAGATTTCTAATAATCTGATGGCAGATATCTACTTCAAGAGCTCTAATTACAAGATCATTTCCTGGTATTACATTATCTGCTTCGGACATAAAATACTTTATCCTTTCAACAAGCCCTTCCTGCAACTGAACAATCTCCCCCATAAATTCTATACCTTCAGTGCCATTATAAACTGAAAGTTGTTCTTTCATCATCTCTTGATCGATAAAAATTGCCATATATCTTGGTATATCCTCTACATAGTCTTCATGGTGTTTAATATTAGGTGAGAGTCCATATAATGTACCCTCTTTTGAAGTAATCTTGTTACCATCCATCAAAAGAATAGCTTGATCATCAAAAGGAATAATAAACATATAGGAGGGATGGTATGAGCAGGAGTTATAGCATAATAACATTGACCAGATATAGGCATAAAAACACCTACCTTGTCACCTATAAAGCAATCGATATGCTGTAACTGCTCTTTTGTTAGATCTCCAACAAGAGCTTTTATTTTATCTAGCTTGTTTATACCCTTCATATAATCACCCCTACTTCTACTTTTTAGATAATAATAAACATTCAAACTTATACATAAGCTTTATCTATCCTAAGATCATTTCTTCTATATTAAAATTCTAATTTCCTTTTTAATTAAGATAATTATAACTTTAAAACCTTAGCTATATAGATTGAATTAAGGAATTTCATTAAATTCTAATTATTAAAAAAATGGTTAACCACGAATTAACACTAATGAAACACGAATAAAGAACTAAAGAATTAACTTATAAATAAAAAAAGATCTGCCAGCACAGAAGCTGGCAGATCTCACTAGTAAGAATACTCCTTTTTCTATTGCTAGTTAGAAGTTGAAAGATATTCTTCTAACTCCACAATCTCCTTCAAGTCTATTACCTTCTCTATAATAATATCTAACTCCTCAACCTTTTTATTTTCTATCATTCTTATATATTCTTTCTTTAAATCACCAAATTGCTTTAACAATAACCTTAAAACTATTCTTCTAGTTGCCCGCTTCTTACCAATTTTAATCCCTTTTTCTATTCCTCTTTCTTCTATAATCTTAAGGGCTTTGAGCATATTCTCTCCTCCCCTACTAAATCTTAAACTTAGCAACCAAGTTCTGTAGCTCTTCTGCTATATTTGTTAACTCTTGAGAAGAATTAGCTATTTCAACAGACATATTCTTAATATCTTCAGAGGCATTCATCACATTTGTAGCCTCCTCATCTAACTCTTGAGTTGACAGAGCAGTCTCTTCGATTTGAGCTGAAGTCTCTTCACTAGCACCTTGAATTACTTTAAAGACCTCACCAGTCTTAATGGCAATTGCTTCTCCTTCCTTCGCCTTATCTTCCACATCTTTAATTGCTTCAAAGCCTATCTCTACATTATTTTGAGTCTGATTAATTAAATTAGAAATATTATCGGTAGCCTTAGTAGTCTCCTCAGCAAGTCCTCTAATCTCTTCAGCTACTACTGCAAAGCCTCGACCATGTTCCCCAGCTCTAGCTGCTTCAATGGCTGCATTTAGTGCTAAAAGATTGGTCTGCTCAGCAATATTGGTAATCAACTCTACAATCTTACCGATCTCTTCAGAGTTCTTCTCTAAAGCAGTTACAGCTTTTACTGTTTCCTTTACTGACTGATTAATCTCTTGAATACTATTAATAGTATCATCTATATTTTCAGTACCAGCTTCAGTCTGTGAGCTACTCTCTTGAGCAAAGGCAGTCACCTCTTGAATGCTACCTGAAATCTGTTCAACATTAATAACCATTTTTCTCATTAACTCATTACTACTTTCAATGCTAGCAGTTCCCTCTTGAGCACTAGCTGATAGCTCTTCACTTTGAGCAGATAGATTCTCTACCGATTCTAAAATATTAGTAATCATTGCTCTAAGACTATTGCCCATTCGATTTAAAGCATCGGCAATCTGAGCTACTTCATCATTAGAATTAACATCAAATTCAACTCTAAAATCACCTTGACCGAGCTTATCTATATCCTTAGCTAGCTTTTCTATTGGTTTTGCTATACTATTACCGACTAAATAAGAAGCTCCAACCATTAATACTATTATAATACCTATGACTATAATAATCATGTTAATTAAGCTCTTTGCTTCTTTTAACATCTCTGCTGTAGAGATATCAACCCCTAAACTCCAACCTGGTGTATTAGGGATTGGGCTATAAAGCACCTGATGCTTCTCTCCATTAGGCATAATAACCTCTCCACTACCACTTTTACCTGCTATCATTTTCTGACCTATCTCTTTTAGTCCTTTAATATCAGCTTCATCTTTTAAAATATTAGCTTTCATTACTACTTCATTATCAGGAAAAGCAATCATCAAACCATTATTATCAATCGCCCAACCAAAACTTTCTTCTCCTATTTTAATCCCAGTTATTCTCTTAGAAAATTCCTTCAGTATAACAGGAAATCCGAGTACCCCTATAGTCTGTTCTTGATCATTTTTAATCGCCTGTGCTATCATAATTATAGGTTTTCCTGAAGCTTTAGAGATAATAGGATCACTTATAAAGGTATCCTTTCCTTTCATTATCTCCTGAAAGTAATCTCTATTACTTAGATTAATCTTAGCACCATTAGGCAAATTCCCATATCCTTTATTGTCTAAAATAAAGGGATTTTCATAGGCTATATCGCTCTCCTCTTTATCTTTAATTAATTCTTTCTTAGCTTCATCCCAATTCATAGATTGAACTACTTCTTTTTGAGCAATATTACTAATCTCCTTTAAAATTCCATCCATCAGCTCTCCTAGCTCAGCAGCTCTGGCTTTTACAATATCTTGAGACATATTTGATACTAGAGGTACCAGTTTTTTATTTAACTCAAAGTGCAAAAAGACTCCCATAATCGCTAGTGAAATAATACTGATGCTTACAAAAGAGATTAAAATCTTATTTTTGATACTTTTAATTTTTATCTTATCTTTAGTATTCTTGATCTTCATTTTATCCCCACCTTAGAAGATTATTTTTGTTTATTGTCATTTTGATCTTTTTATCCTTATTTTCAATAATAATCCAGACTTATATGTTTACATTATTCAAGAAAAATAAGAGAATATCTAAATCTACTTTATTTTGAATTATTAACCACTAAAATAACTTCCTAAGTAGCTAGGACTTCAATCTTTTCTCAACTTCTTCTCTATCACCTCTCTTAATTAAAAGACTAACTAATAGAAGATCTTCTTTTTCTCATACCTTCTTGACTAATTACAGCCTCCACCCATTTCCTTGATCTTGTTAATCTAAAGATTATCCTAGCTAGTCTTATCTTCATCAATTTTGATGGAATTAAATTCCGATAGAAAAATTATTATATCATTAATTTATTAAGTTATACTTTCTTTTCATCATTCCTTTATTAATTATTGAAATTTTCTTTATAATTATTTAAAAACAATAATATTTGCTCATCTTAAAAGATTATATCTATTGAGTTTAGCAGTAATTCATAAATTATTAAAGCAATTATTTGCCATCCTTAAAATTAGACGTTAAAATATATAAAGAGAAGTAGGTTGAATCTCAAATTACTTTATTTATTAACAAATTAGTAGAGCTTATTTTAATCTATAAGCAGGTAGAAGCAATTCAATCTAGAATTAATTATGTTAGTATATTAATAATTAAGTATTAAATCAAAGCTCTAAATTAATGATTTTAATAAGCAAGAGATGAGTAAAGATGCCCATCTAATTATAAGTAATATAATATAAAATTAGATTGTTATAGCAGAGAAAATAATTAAGGGGGTATATGATGTTTAGAAAAATTGGAATTATAATTATATTAATATCTATAATTGTAATCAATACTAATCAAGTAATGGCTAATAGTAGCAACTATAACACTATTACCGATATTACGGTATCAGGAAATGAAGTTATTAAAGTGCAAACGATTCTAGAGCAGGTGAGTACTAGTATTGGAGAGGAAATATCTAATGAAAAATTAAAAGCAGATATGCAAGCTATCTATAACTTAGGTTATTTTAATAACATCGAAGTACTTTTTAAAAACTATGCAGGGGGAATACAGATAATCTTTAAAGTAGATGAAAACCCTGTGATATCTAATGTAGTTATTAAAGGAAATCAAGAGGTCAGTGATGATAAACTTAAAGAACTATTGACAGTTAAACGTGGTCAAATTTTAAACTTTAATCAGTTAAATAAGGATAGAGATAATATAAATCAATATTATTATGAGCAAGGCTTTGTTTTAGCTAGAGTAATTGATATTCAAATGGAAGAAGATCAGCTAAATATCATTATAGATGAAGGTAGATTAAATGAAATTATAATCAATCCTGAAGATAATACAAAGGACTATGTTATCAGAAGACAATTATCTATGGAAGAAGAAGAGCCTTTTAATATCAACGATGTTAAAAAAGATATTTCAAAAATCCAGAGCTTAAAGTACTTTGAAGAGATAAAACCAGAGTTTGAACAGGTTCCTAACGACCCTCAAGCAATCGATGTCAAGTTGAATCTCAATAAACCTATAAATGGACGAACAGTATTTGGAGTAAAGGATTCAGCAGAAAGTAGTGTTGTAGGTAACATTATGTTGGAAAAACATAATATGTTTGGTAGAGGACAGAAACTTACCTTAGATTTTGAGGGAGGAAGCGATGTTACTGATTACAATATTGATTTTTATGATCCTTGGATCTTTGAAAGTCATACCAGCTTCAATATCAACCTCTTCCACCAAATGACAGAGGAAACTACTAATATAAGCGATATAGGTGGTTTAGATTATATAGGTAATAGCACTAGAGTCGAAAGAGATATTAAAGAAAAAGGCGCAAACATTCAATTTGGTAAAAAACTAGCTGAAGGTATCAAAGGTTATTTAAATCTTCACTATGATAAGACTAAAGAGGGTGAAGATCCTTATCAAAATACTCGAAGTATAGCCATTACTACTATTAGAGACCTTAGAGATAATTATATGCACCCTAGGTCAGGAAGTAGACAAGAATTTAAAATTGAAAAAGCAGGCTTTAATGGGGATAATGATTTCCTTAAAAGCCATTTAGATCTTAGAAACTACTATAAAGCAGGTGAGAAAGGCAGTTGGGCATTTAGAGTAAAATTAGGGGCTAGTGATGGAGAATTGCCAAGTTATAAGAAATATAAGCTAAAACCTGGCTTACTTGATGGAGTTCGTTGCTATGATAGCAGCCATTATGGAGGTACCGATGGATTTAAAGGAGATTCTATCTTCTTAACCAGTATAGAATATAGAAGGGATTTATATAAAGCAGTGAGAGGTGTTCTCTTTACTGATGTAGGTCGTACCTTTAAAGACAATGAATTCAGTTTAAATGATTTGAATTATTCTGTTGGTGCTGGAGTAAGATTCTTCGTTCCTGTACTAGGTGCAGAATTGGGATTTGACTATGGTTATGCTCCAGAAGGAGATGATGGTCATAAGGATGAATTTACCTTTAAGGTGGGTACTAGTTTCTAAATTAAATTCAAAAGCCAGTATGTTGCTAGCCAATATACTGGCTTTTCTAATTTCTTAGTAAATCCTGTGTTCTATGATAATATTATAGGTTCAATAAGCAAAGCTCTAGAATTACTTAAGTTAAACTATTCAACTTTACTCCTCTACCCCTAGCATTCCTGATTCTGTATAACGCTCACCTTTAATCCCATCAGCTAAGATGGCTTCAATCTCTTCTAATTCCTTTGTATTCAATTTAACATCAACTGCTTTTATATTTTCCATTAAATATTTAATTCGTTTGGTACCAGGAATCGGTATAATATCTTCACCTCTTGATAGAACCCATGCCAATGAAAGCTGTGCTGGTGTAATTTCTTTTCGTGTTGCTATATTTATTAGCTTTCTGACAACTTTATTATTATGTTCAAGATTTTCACCTTGTAACCGGGGTAACATCCTTCTAAAATCTCCTTCTTGCTTTAGTAAATCTTGATTTAACTTTCCAGTTAGCAAGCCCCGACTTAATGGACTATATCCAACAAAACCTATACCTAATTCTCTTAAAGTAGGTAGTATCTCTTTTTCAATATGCCTTGTTGCCATCGAATACTCTGATTGTACAGCAGTTAACGGATGAACACTATGAGCCCGCCTAATAGTATCCGCTGAAGCCTCTGAAATACCAATATATCTTACCTTACCTTCCTTAACTAAATCTGCCATTGCACCAATAGTCTCCTCAATAGGAGTATCATTATCCATTCTATGTAAATAATATAGATCAATCACCTCACGCCCTAACCTCTTTAAACTAGCCTCAGCAGCTTGCTTGACATATTCTGCTTTACCATTGATTGTACGCTCATATGCTCCAGGCTTTCTTACAATTCCAAATTTAGTAGCTACAAAAGCCTCACCACTCCATTCCTTTAGAACCTTTCCTAGCAATTTTTCATTTTCTCCATTACCATACATATCAGCAGTATCTAAAAAATCAACCCCAGATTCCAGTGCTGTAAGAATGGTATTACGAGAGTCTTCATAAGTGCTTTTTCCATAAAATTCGCTCATCCCCTTACAACCCAATCCAATCGCCGAAACCTGTGGACCATTTTTTCCTAATCGTCTTTTTTTCATCTTTTCATACTCCTTTACAAAATTTTATCAGTTCAACAACAAACCTTGTGGCTCGATGCAAAGTTAGTGTGAGTCTTTCATAAATTTATCTAATATCATATTTTCATTCAGTTCTTTTAAAATTGAGAGATGTTTTAATTCGGTTACTTAAAAAAGTTATTATTTATTTATTTCTTTCATTTAAAACTTCTTTTAAAATATTTGTTCCATTTATTGCTGATGGAAAACCTGAATAAACAGTCATTAATAACATGATTTCTCTTATATCATCAATACTTAAACCAATATTTAGTCCTGCATTAATATGAAATTTCAATTGAGATTGTGCATTACCTAATGCTGTTAATGCTGCAATTGTAGCAATTTGTCTATATTGCTTATCTAAATTATTTCTTGCAAAGATATCTCCATAGCCATACTCAAGTATAAACTTAGTAAGATCTGGAGAAAAATCATTATAAGCTTTCTCAAGTCGCTCTACTTGCATACTATCTAATTGGGTAAGTTCATTTGCCCCAATTTCATATCTATTGCCTGATGAAGTTTCATTTGTTGGACTTTCCCCTATTAAATCACTTTTCCCTTGCTTTTGACGTTCATTTAATACCTCTTTTAAAGCATTCATCCCATTAATAGAACTTGGAAATCCAGAATATGCAGACATTTGAAGTATTATTTCTTTGATTTCATTAATCGAACACCCAACATTTAGTGCACCATTAATATGCACCTTTAATTGAGGCTCGGCATTACCCAAAGCTGTTAAAGCAGCTACAACAGCAATTTCTTTTGATTTTAAGTCAAGTACCTCTCTTGAATAGACATCTCCAAAGCAGTATTCAATTATATATTTTCCTAAATCAGGAGATATATCTTTTAAATTCTTAACTACCACTTCTCCTGCTTCTCCATCTATTTCAGATAATTTCTTATATCCTTTTTCAAATCTACTCTCTTCTTTCATTAAATTCTTCCTCCATTTCTTTATAAATTTCAATCTTATTCTTAACATATTCTTCAGTTTCTAAGAGCACCTTAATTTCATCTTCTATTAAATTCAAATGTTCTTTTAATATAGTTCTTCTCTGGCTAATAGTTGTATCTCCCAGATCCTTCAATTCAGCATATTCTTTCATTTTACTTATTTTCATTCCAGTAGCTTTAAGTCTCTTTAGAGACTCTATCCACCTTAAATCTTTTTCACTATAAATTCTATTTCCCGAATTATTCCTCTTTATATCTTTAATTAAGCCAATATTTTCATAATACCTAAGAGTATGGGGCTTTAATTTAATCAGTTTTGCTACTTCACCTATTTCTAATTCTTTCATTAAGACACCTCCCAATGCTAAGAGTGTATCACTTAAAGTGTACTTTAAGTCAATATTAATTTATAATTTTATCAATTAAATTATAAATCAAAAATATATACTACTTATTCTCTTAACCTTTTATTTAATTATTTCAGCTAAACTAACCGCTGGATGATGATATCTACTCTTATTAAGAGTATTACTTCCCAGATTTATAGCACTTTGTGGACACCAATGAAAACAAGCTAGACATCCCTCACAGTTGTTAGCCCATTCTACCCCTTGTTCTTCTACAGTAATATTCTCTGTGGGACATACCTTCTTACAAATACCACATCTTATACACTGCTCTGTTGTCCAGAAATGATTCTGAGGCTTATAAATTTTATAAACAGCTAGTTGATAAATTAATCTTTTAATGCTATCTTTTAAAGAAAAATCCCCCTCAATAGCTGCTTTTCTCTTCTCTTGAATATCTTTTATCATTTCCCTTATAATTACTTTAGAATTATTAGTCCTTAATATCTGCTCCTCTCTAGAATTTGTATTATCTTCAATTACTACTGAATTTCCTGGCATAACTAAGGTATATCCTAGATCAAGGTTCTGACCTTTCTCTTTTAGTAGCTTATCAATAGTAGCGAGAGTATAACCAGGCTGTCGATTATTAGTTGCAATAGAGAATATGTATGGATTACTATTAAAATTTACCTTATTTATAAGCTCTTTGACAATTTTAGGAGCATCTAAACAATATACAGGAAATATCAAACCCACCATCTCACTATCAATATCATAACGCTCTTTTTTAACTACCTCTGCAATCGATATGAGCTCACAGTTTTCTAACTTATTTGCTATCTCTTTGCTAACAGCTAATGAATTACCTGTAGCTGAAAAGTAAAATATACTCTTTTTCATCTTAGCCTCCTAATACAGGGTTTTTAAATCAATTACATCCTACTTAGATTATCTTCTTATCTTTCCAAATATCTAATACCCCTTTGTATTCATCTCTTCTTTTTAAAAATCTAGGCTTCCAAATCAACGGGATTAATATTAATTTCGTAAAGATAAACTCAAAAATACTTCTACTTTTTCTCCCTTTAACTATCTGATAGAAACTTTCTACCTTCTTTTCTAATTTTGAAAGAAATTTCTTATCAGCAAAAGGATCTTCGTTGAATTTTAATCTCTTTAAAATACTCCCACCTCTTATTGCACCAGAGACAAGAAAGAATTTTTTAATTGCATTAAGTGCTTTACTTCCTTCAGCTATCTCATATGTAGCAACTGAAAAACCATATTTATTGTAAAGGGATTGTTCCACAATAAAGTGACCACGGTCCCAAAAAGACTTTAGTCTCCCTGTCACATAACTTCCAAAGGTGGAACTTCCTATAATAATCCCATCAGCTCTTTTAATCTGTTCTGATAATTTTTCAATATCATCAGAAGTTATAGAGCATTTTCCAGTTCTATAGCAGACTCTGCATCCTGTACAATACTCAATCTGATAATCAACTAAATCATAATAATTGACCTCTACCTCATCTTTTTGAGTCAAAATCTCAGAAATTTTACCCAATATCTTTGCTGTTGCACCATCTTTTCTAGTACTTCCATTTACAATAGCTATTTTCATTACTCTCCCCTTTTTTAAAATAAACTGTTTTTGTAATTAGCTAACTCACCCTATTAACATGTTTATTAGATTGATATTTTTAATAGGGAAACTTGGACATTACTAATATCTATTAATGGATATATTGCGACATTTTCGCTTTTTAAAAGTAAGCAAAATTATTAAAATATTTTTCGGGAAAGCTTATCAGCTTTTTTCCCGAGTGACTTTTAGCATTGCCCTAAAAGTCACCAAAAGGTCTAGAAGAAAATTAAACTCTCTCAGCAATCCAGATGCATTGAGATTAAGATATATGGTACTTCTAATTCAAAAATCATCTTGAACCTATTGTTCTTTTAGAATATTTGCTTCGCTCAAACATTAATTTTCTTCAACTTAAAAGCCTTTAAAATCTTTTAATTGTACATTACGAAGTATCACAATAATTATCTAATATATTAATTTCCAAATATCACAAAACTTTAAACCATAATCCTAATTAGTTAGTTAAGTTAACTAACTTTATAGACAAAATATATAGATTTAACCTATATATTTTTCCATAAAAATAATTATATACTATTTTCCTCCCAAGATAATCTTCTCCGAAAGTTTAATAAAGCTATCTACTTCATCTTCATTTAGAGAATCCATTACATGGTCAACAAAGTTTAGATAACCCTGCTGATAAGCATCGGAAATCTTCTTTCCTTCCTTAGTGAGATGGATAAAATAAACACGCCTATCTTCCACAGACCGGCTTTTATATACTATATCTTGAGAGATTAATTTATTGACAATAGCCGTTACTGCCGGCTTACTTAAATCTAATGCTTCAGCCAATTCAGTATATGTAGGATTTTTGAGCTTATCTATCACATTGATATACTCAAAAAATTTCAAAGATAAATCCCCACCCTTGGTTCCTTTGAACTCATTCTGTTTAAATTTCATTAGTATAGTTGCTAAACCTTCTGTTACTTTTAATATTTTATTTCCTTTATCCATAGCTTTGACTAAAACTCCTTTTAAATATTGTTAGTTTATTTAACTAATTATATTATAATCAGGAATAACAGATTTGTCAATGACAATATCAATAAAGATCTAAATTAATCTTATCAATTAATTGAATATAAGCTCAGGTAAAACAAAAAGACTAACCATTAAAAACTGGTTAGCCCTCAAAATCAATATTTCCTTTTCACTATCCTCAAAATATACAAAGGGGATCTTTCTCTACTTCCTCTAGCAGAACTTCAAAGTTAGAACTTGGCTTTACATCTTCATATCTATACCATCTTCCTGTATGCCTCCACCAATAGAGAGTCCATTTATTATCATCTTCCTTATACCTAAATTGAGCAATCTTACTTTTTACCCACTCATCACTATTAAAAGATGGTCTTTCTTCAAACAAAGTTACACTATTACCTCTTATCCCATATCCTAATTTAATTTTATTTCTAACATGCATTGGGATACGATTCTCACAATAATCTCCTAATAATTTCTCTACCCTTCTTCTTATCAATTCACTTAATGCCACTATAATCCCCCTCTCAAAGAGATAAATTTAAAATATAGACCAATAATATAGTTCCACCTACCACAATAATCATATTCTGTTTCTTTATAATCAAAACAGTAGCACATATTCCCCCTAAAACTGCTGTCAGGATAGATTCTGTTGAGTATAATATCTCCGGAAATAAAAGTGCTCCTAAGGCTGCATAAGGAATGTACTCTAAAAAAGAACGTAGAAATTTTGATGGTTCTTTACCTTTATATAATAATAAAGGAATAACTCTAGCCAAATAGGTTACCAGCCCAGTCAATAAGATCATAATAATTGCTCTATTATTCATCTAGATCTTCCTCCATCGGTAAAAAGATTGCTCCCATTAGAGATGCAAACATGATAGTAATAATTATTCTCCAATTTCCAATAAAATCATTTAAAGCTGGGGTCCAATAAATAATCGAGCTAATAAACATTGCTAACCCTGCTACTATCGCTATCTTTAACGAATTGATAATAGGAGGAATCAGTAGCCCTAAAAACATGATATAGATTGCAATTCCAATACTATTTATAATAGACTCTGGTAATATATCTGCTATCATCACTCCAGTCAATGTTCCTAAGACCCAGCCACTATAAGAGATCAGCTGTGCTCCAAAGGTAAAAGATGTCTCCAACTTCTCTTTGGTCATAGAGACGACAAAAACCTCATCGGTAACTCCAAAAGCTAATAAGGGCTTCTCTTTATCAGACAATATGCCCTTTAATTTATTGGCAAAACAGAAAGACATCAGCAGATATCTGGCATTGATCATAAAGGTAGTTAAGACGATATTTCCAATTCCAACCCCTTGAGCCAACATCTTGACTCCAATAAATTGGGTTGCACCAGTAAAGTTAGTCAGTGACATCAAAACTGCCAGAACACCAGACAATCCTGTCGCTTTGGCAATCAAACCAAAGGTAAGGGATATAGGAAAATACCCCATAAAGATTGGTAGCCCTGCTTTGATTCCATCCTTAAATTCTTCTTTATCCTCTAAATAAATACTCTGTTCCATTCTCTTCCTCCTTACTGAATATCTTTACATTATATAATAGTATTAGGATATTTTTCAACTAGAAGTCACTCTATACCAGCTCATATAATCTGAAAGATGAGTTTAATCTAATTATAAATCTAACTAAACCTAGCATTTGACATAATAAATAGTAATATATATAATTAACACTAAATTAACATAATTATAATTTTTTTATTTAACTTACATTAAATTATCATTAATTATAGCTATTAGTCTATAAGTCTATAAGTCTTTAAGTAAGTAGTTAAGTAAGTAGTTAAGTAAGTAGTTAAGTAATTAGTTAAGTAATTAGTTAAGTAAGTAGTTAAGTAAGTAGTTAAGTAATTACTTATTTATCTTTAAATTAGTCTTATTTTATGGCTATATAAAATATGAAAAAGAATTTAAATTTCTTTAGCCACAAATTAGCACTAATTAAACACGAATATAAAGAGTGAAAAATTAATTTAATGAATAAATCTTTTGAAGTTATTTGTGTGAATTCGTATGATTCACCCCAAGAGTACTTCCTCGGAGAAGAACACTCTTCGGGTTGGAAAAGATAACCC
>Ga0163226_1000082_pt1 | contig 19445 bp, 22 predicted proteins | sample MSEWel2016_07_13_2_FD_113144 | JGI IMG/M metagenome (GOLD analysis project Ga0163226, IMG submission 113144) | Subsurface microbial communities from deep shales in West Virginia, USA - MSEEL Well Study Marcellus 5H_2016_07_13 ...
AGCTGAACTTAAAATTGTGACCTGTCATCTCGGTAATGGTGCCAGTGTAGCAGCAGTTAAAAATGGTAAATCTGTAGATACAAGTATGGGATTAACTCCTTTAGAAGGCCTGGTAATGGGTACCCGCTGTGGAGATATTGATCCGGCTATAATTCCATTTATCATGGATAAGGAAGATATTTCCGCTTCAGAGATGGATGATATCTTGAATAAAGAAAGTGGTCTTTTAGGTGTTTCCGGTGTCAGCAGTGATTCTCGTGATGTAGAAGATGCTGCTGCTGAAGGAAATCATCAGGCAGAAATTGCAATTGAACTCTTTAATTACAGAGTGAAGAAATATATTGGAGCTTATACAGCTGCAATGGGCGGTGTTGATGCTATTGTCTTTACAGCCGGAATCGGTGAAAATTCTATAGATACCAGAGCAGGAGTTCTGGAAGGACTTGAATATTTAGGAGTAGAGGTAGACCATGAGGCAAATGACAGCCGTGGTAAGGAAGTATTTATTTCAACTGATGATTCTAAAGTTAAAGCAATGGTTATTCCAACAAACGAGGAATTGGTTATCGCCAGAGATACAATGGAATTAGTAAATAAGTAAATTTCTTCTTGACAGTTTAGGCTGCTTTTTATATAATAAAACGTGGCTATTTACAGGGGTGATCAGATAAATTGTATATAAACCTCAGCGATTTAAAAGAAATTGGAGGTAGCAAACAGGTATCACTGGAGCTTGAATTTCATGATTTAGAATTTGCTAACCGCGAAATTGAAATTGAAGAACCAATTAAGCTTGACTTAGAGATTTTTAATACCAGTGATTCTTTTGTAGTAAATGGTAAATTGCAAGCAGAATTAATTTTAAGCTGCAGCCGCTGCTTACAAAAGTATAGTTCTCCTGTTGAGCTCGATATTTCCGAAGATATTTTAAAAAGTGAAATGGAAGATGAGGAAGAACTATATTTAGACGAAATAGTCGTGGATAACATTATTTTATCCTTACCCATGAAACCTCTCTGTTCTGAAGACTGCAAGGGCATCTGTCCTGAATGTGGTCAGAACTTAAATGAAGAGGAATGTGACTGTGAGGTAGAAGTGGTTGATCCACGTCTGGCAAAGCTTAAAGACTTTTATAATGAAAGTGAAGATAAATAAGCAAAGGAGGTGTATATAATGGCTGTACCAAAGAAACGAACTTCTAAAACTCGTAAGCGTAAAAGACGTACTCATAAGAAGCTGAGTGCTCCAAGTCTAGTAGAATGTTCAAACTGCCATGAAAAGATTTTACCTCATCATGTATGCCCTGAATGTGGACATTATGATGGCAAAAAGGTGAGCGGAAATTAAAATATTTTAGAAAAACAGAGATCTCTCTGCAGGAGATTCTCTGTTTTTTTCTTGCCATAAACTTGCATTTGACCGACGGTTGAGATATAATGTTTTCCAAATGATACAGATATAAATTTTCTTTTTTTGAACCCGGGAGGCGGCAATATTGTATAGAATAGCTGTTGATGTTATGAGTGGAGAAAAGGATGCTGCAGAATTAATTGCAGGAGCTTTAAAAGCATTGAGAGAAGAAGCAGAAATTGAATTGACCCTGATTGGTGAATATGATATTATAAGCGAAGAGTTAGCAAAAACTGACTTTGATTCGAAAAGGCTTAAAATAGAAAATGCTGATCAAATAATTACGATGCAAGAATCTCCAATCAAAGCTCTGCGCAGCAAGAAAAATGCAACAGTTAATGTAGGTGCAGGATTATTGAAGGATCAAAAAGTTGATGCTTTTATTTCTCCAGGTAATACAGGTTCGGTGATGGCAGCTGGATTATTAAGGGTAGGTCGGATTAAAGGTGTTTCTAGACCACCAATTGCAATTCAGTTTCCTGCTGCAAATGGCAGTACTCTGGTTTTAGATAATGGAGCCAACACTGACTGCAGCCCCGAAAATCTACAGCAGTTTGCTTTGATGGGCCAGCTTTATGCGGAAAATTTAATGAAGATTGATAATCCTAAAGTTGCTCTTTTAAATATTGGGGAAGAGGAGAGCAAGGGAAATAATTTAAGCAAAGAAAGCTATGAAATTTTAAGTAATGATCAGCGGATCAAAAATTTTATTGGTAATGTTGAAGGTAGAGATATTTTCAGTGACAAAGTTGATGTTGTTGTAACAGATGGCTTTGTCGGCAATGTAGTTTTAAAAACAACAGAAGGGGCAGCTTCATTTTTTCTTGATTTAATTAAGGAAAGCTTTCAGACTAATCTAAGATCAAAACTGGCTGCGCTGTTATTGAAACCATATTTAAAAAAAGTTTTGAAAAAAATTGATTACAGACAGTATGGAGGAGCTCCTTTATTAGGGGTTAATGGTATTGTTATTATCAGTCACGGTAGTTCGGATGGGACTGCTATTTATAATGCTGTTAAAACTGCTAAAAATACTGTTAAAGAAGATATAGTAGCACTGATAAAAAGTGAGTTAGAAAAGAATGAGGAGTTGGAATAAATGGCATTGAAAACTGAACTATGTGATTTACTAGAGATTGAGAAGCCAATTATTCAGGGAGGTATGGCCTGGGTTGCAACTGGCGAACTTGCTGCAGCTGTTTCCAGTGCAGGTGGCCTGGGTATAATTGGAGCTGGTAATGCTCCGGCAGATGTTATTGAAAAAGAAATTGAAAAGGTAAGAGATCTGACTGATAAGCCATTTGGTTTAAATATTATGTTACTCTCTCCTTTTGCAGATGATATAATAGAACTGGCAATAGAGAAAAAAGTTCCTGTAATTACTACAGGTGCCGGTAATCCTGGTAAACATGTAAAAAGATTTCAGGAAGTAGGATCTAAAGTTATTCCTGTAGTTCCTTCTGTAGCTTTAGCCAGAAGAATGGAAAGGCTAAAGGTAGATGCAGTTATAGTAGAAGGAACAGAGGCTGGAGGTCATATCGGAGAGCTGACTACTATGGCTTTAGTACCTCAGGTAGTTAATGCAGTTAAGGTACCGGTAATAGCAGCTGGTGGAGTTGCTGACGGTCGGGGTCTGGCGGCAGTGCTTGCTCTGGGAGCAAAGGGTGCTCAGATTGGGACCAGATTTGTCTGTTCTGAAGAATGTACAGCTTCTGAAGACTTTAAAAAGGCCATTGTAGGAGCCAGAGATCGTGATGCAGTTGTTACAGGCCGCAGCACAGGCCATCCGGTGCGAAACCTTAAAAACAAGCTGACTAAAGAGATAGACAGGCTGGAAAAGGAATGAGCCAAACCTGAAGAAGTAGAAGAACTGGGATCAGGTAAGCTTCGGGACGCTGTTATTGATGGTGATGTTGACCAGGGTAGTGTAATGGCCGGTCAGATTTCGGGAATGATTTCTGAAATTAAAAGTGTTAAAGAAATTGTAGATGAGATTATTCTGGACGCAGAAATGACTATAAAAAACAGCTATCAACTGTTGGGATAATATATTAATCATAAGTAGATAAAAGAGGTGTCAAATTTGATAAACCTTAAAGATAAAAAAGTATTAATTACAGGAAGTTCCAGAGGTATTGGAGCTGAAATAGCAAAGAAGATGGCTGCTTTAGGAGCGGAAGTTGTTATTAATTATGCCCATTCTAAAGCAAGAGCCGAAGACGTTAAAAGTGAAATTGAAGCAGCCGGTGGTACCGCTCATCTGATTCAGGCTGATGTGAGTGATTTTGATCAGGCAGCGAATTTAGTTAAAACTGCTTATAAAAAAATGGGCGGCCTTAATGTTCTTGTTAACAATGCCGGAATTACAAAAGATAAGCTTATATTGAGAATGAAGGAAGAAGACTGGGATCAGGTTTTAGATATTAATTTAAAAGGTGTATTTAACTGCACCAAAAATGCAGTAAGATATTTACTTAAAGCTGAAAATGCTAAGTTAATTAATCTATCTTCTGTGGTAGGAGTTAATGGTAATGCAGGCCAGGCTAATTATTCAGCTGCAAAAGCAGGAATTGTTGGCTTTACCAAAACAATGGCCAAAGAACTGGCTTCAAAAGGAGTCTGCTCAAATGCAATAGCTCCTGGCTTTATAGATACAGAAATGACAGATGATCTGAGTGACAGTATCAAAGAGGGAATCATAGAACAGGTTCCTCTGGCTCGTTTTGGCAGAGCAGAAGAAGTAGCAGATTTAGTATCATTTTTAGCTTCAGATAATGCAAACTACATAAATGGTGAAGTAATTAAAATTGATGGAGGCATGGGCGCTTAACTTGTTTTGAGCTCAAGGCCCTGGGAAGGAGGTGAATGGAGTGGATAATATCTTAGATAAAGTTATTGATATTGTAGCAGAAGAATTAGCAGTTGACAGAGATGAAGTTACTGAAGACTCTTCATTTATAGAAGATCTTGGAGCAGATTCTTTAGATGTTGTAGAATTAGTTATGGCATTTGAAGAAGAATTTGATGTAGAAATTCCTGATGAGGATGCTGAAAATATTCGCACAGTTGAGGATGCTGTAAGTTATTTAGAAGATATTCTTTAATAAATAATGACGGATGAGGCTCCCACTGTGGAGTTTTCATCCCTTTTTATTATTTTTATGGATGGTGATATATAAAATGAATCAGTTGTTTAATCAAAGTATAATAAACGAATTTGAGGATTCTTTAGACTTAAATTTTAACAATAAAATTTTGGTCCAGAGAGCTTTGACTCACAAATCATTTCCGAATGAAAACAGAAATTTGAAGTTAAAGGACAATGAAAGATTAGAATTTTTAGGAGACTCGGTCTTAAGTCTTTCTGTCAGCACCTATATTTTTAACAAGTTTTCAGATTTTCCAGAAGGTGAATTAGCAAAAATGAGAGCAGTAATTGTTAGTGCACCTATTTTAGCAGATGTTGCTAAAAGAATTGATTTAGGGAAATATGTCTTTTTAGGCAAGGGAGAAGAAATGACAGGTGGTAGAGAAAGAGATTCTATACTGGCAGATACAATGGAAGCAATTTTTGGTGCTTTATATCTTGATCAGGGTTTTACAGCAGCTGCAGATTTTATTCTAGATTTATTGAAGGTTGATATTATAAATGTAGCAGCGGGTAATCATATCCAGGATTATAAGACAATGCTGCAGGAAGTAATTCAAGAAAATGGCAGTGACCGACCTGAATATGAAGTTGTAGACGAAGAAGGTCCAGATCACAATAAGACCTTTGTAGTAGCTGTAAAATTAAATGAAGATAGTCTTGGTTCTGGACAGGGATCAAGTAAAAAGGAAGCTGAACAGGAAGCAGCAAAAGTTGCTTTAGATAAACTGAATAAATTAGATTAGCAAATTGGAGGCTTAGAGAATGTATGCAGTTAGAGGAGCAATTAGTGTTAAAGCTAATGAAGAGCAATATATAGCAGAAGCTACAAAAAAGTTAACAAAATCTTTAATGCAGGAAAACAATTTAGCAGAAGCGGATTTAATAAGTATCATAACTACTGCAACTGATGATTTGACTAAACTTTATCCCGGTAAAGCTATTAGAGAATTGGGCTATAATTCAACTCCTATTTTATGTATGCAGGAAATGAAGGTTGAAAATAGTAGTGAAAAAATGATAAGATTATTAGTGTATGTTGAAGGGACTAAAGCTAAAACTGAAGTAAAACATCAATATTTGGAAAAAGCTAGAAAATTAAGGCCTGATTTAGTCAAATAAGTTGGATAAATATATATTAAAAGGTGAGACAAAGTTGATGAAAAATGTTATAGCAATTGATGGCCCGGGTGGAGCTGGTAAGAGTACAATTGCAAAGCTCTTGGCAAAAAAATTAAATTATCTTCATCTTGATACAGGTGCTATGTACAGGGCTATTACTCTTGCTGCTTTAAAAGAAGATGTTGATTTTAATAACAAGAAACTGCTTACTAAAATAGCTAAAAAGGTCAACATTAGTTTTAATGAAAATGGTGAAATATTTCTAAACAGCAAAAATGTTAGTGAAGAAATAAGAAGTTCTAAGGTAAATGAACATGTTTCTCAAACAGCAGCAGTCAAAGGTGTTAGAGATATCTTAGTCAATAAACAGCAGCAGTTGGCTCGTAATAATAAAGTTGTAATGGATGGGCGAGATATTACAACTGTTGTTTTACCAGAAGCTGAACACAAATTCTTTTTAACAGCTTCGTTAAATGAAAGAGCCAAAAGGCGTTATGAAGAAGTCAAATCAAAGGGTAAAAATGCTGATTTTGAGGAGATTAAAAAAAGCATAGCCCGCAGAGATAAATTAGATAGTGAGCGGAAATACTCTCCCCTAAAGCAGGCTGAAGATGCCGTTTTAATTGATACTACTAACCTTACAATAGATGAGGTTCTTAAAAAAATGATATCGCTTATTAAGGGTGAATCCTAGTGAAAAATTTTATCTATCAATCTATTAGGTTAATTCTTTTAGCTGTTTTTAAAATATTTTTTGGAATTAAAGTCAGAGGTAAGGAAAATTTACCTGCTGAAGGTGGAGTTGTTTTAATGTCAAATCACATAAGTGCTTATGATCCACCATTATTAGCAGCTATATTTTCTAGACCAGTAAGGTTTATGGCTAAAAAAGAATTATTTAAAAATCCTATTATGAGATTTGTCTTATATTTAGCAGATGCTTTTCCAGTTGACCGCAGTAAAAATGATATTACGGCTGTTAAAAATGCTCTATCAGTTATTAGAAACGGTGAGGTGTTAGGAATATTTCCTGAAGGTACAAGAAGGCCTGAAGGGAAATTAGGTACTCCTAAATCAGGCTCGGTTATGCTGGCCATAAAAAGTGGGGCTCCAATTGTTCCGATTGGAATTAAAAATATAAAAAAAGATGGAGTAATTACTGTCAATATTGGTGAACCTTTTACTATGGAGAAGTTTTCTAAAAAAAGATTATCCAAAGAAGAAAGAAAAAAAGCATCTAAATTTATTAAAGATAAAATAAAAAAAGAATTAAATTATAAATAATAGGTACTGATAAGAGCTGATTTATTAAGATTTTTAAATTTTTTTCAATTTCAAGCAGGATTTTCAACTTTGATAGAGAAAAAAGTTTAAAAGATACCCTTGTTTATTTCAGGGTAGATTGAATTTGTTGGTGTTGTGCTGGAAGGAGGTGAAGGTTCTGGAGGTTATTACAGCAGAAGAGGCTGGATTTTGTTTTGGTGTTGAAAGAGCTATTGAAATGGTTCTGGAAGCTGCCGGTGAAAATGAAGAACTTGAAGTCTATACACTGGGGCCGCTGATCCATAATCCACAAGTTGTTGAAAAATTAGAAGCAAAAAATGTGAAAGTTGCCTCTTCACTTGCCGAAATTGATTCTGGGATTGTTATTATCCGTTCTCATGGAGTAGCACCAGAAGTTATAGCAGCGGCAAGAGCGAAGAACCTGAAAATTATAGATGCTACCTGTCCCTTTGTTAAAAATGCTCAAAAATATGCTAAACAATTGATAGATGAGGGTTATCAAACATTTATTTATGGAGATGAAGATCATCCTGAAGTTCAGGGCATTTATGGTGCAAGTGATGGAAAAGCAGTTATAATCAGGGACAAAGATGACTTAGAGTCTGTTGAGTTAAAATCTAGAGTGGGATTTATAGCTCAAACAACAAAATCTCCTGAGTCTTTTCGGGAAATTATTAATTTAGTAGTAACTAAAGTTAAAGAGTTAAAAGTTTTTAACACTATTTGTAATACTACAGATGTTCGACAATCTTCAGCTAAAAAATTAGCAGAAGATGTAGATATAATGTTTGTAATTGGGGGTCACAATAGTGCTAACACTACAAGGCTTGCAGAAATTTGTACAGCCACAAACACCCCTACTTATCATATAGAAACAGCCGCTGAAATAGAAAAAGAGTGGCTGTCTGGAAAAAATAAAGTTGGAATTACAGCTGGAGCATCGACTTCAGACTGGTTAATAAGGGAGGTTGTTCAGTTAATGAACGAAGAAAACAAAGAAGTAAATGTTGAGTCAACAGAGAACAATGAGAAAAAAGAAGAACAAGTGGTAGAGGAGGTAGAAGAGCAGGTAGAAGAGGTCGAAGAAACAACTGAAGTTACTGAAGAAACTACAGAGAAAAAGGAAGCTGACGACAGTGAAGAGGCAGCAGAAGCTGAGGAAGAAGAAACAGCAGAAGCTGAAGAAGCTGAAGCAGAAGCTGAATTTAAATATAGCGATAATGATATTGCTGATTTAAGAAAAGGACAGAAAGTAACTGGTACTGTAGTTGAAATTAACGATAATGGTGTTTATGTAGATGTTAATTATAAAACAGATGGATTTATTCCACTGCGCCATTTAAGCCATCGTTCTGTTGAAGATGCTCATGATATTGTAAGTATGGATGATGAAATTGAAGTAGTTATCTTAACTTTAGAAGATGATGAGGGCAATATGATCTTATCTAAAAAGCAAGCAGATTATGAGCAGGCTTGGGAAAAAATCGTTGAGGCATATGAAAATGATGAAATCATTGAAGCTGAAGTTACAAAAGAAGTTAAAGGTGGCCTTGTTGTAGATGTAGGAGTTAGAGGATTTATCCCTGCTTCTCATGTAGCAATTGGTTATGTTGATAATTTAAGTGACTATGTTGGAGAAACTCTTCGTCTAAAAGTAATTGAAGTTGAAAGAGATAACAACAATGTAGTTCTTTCTGCTAAAAAAGTCCTAGAAAAAGAAAGAGCAGCTCAAAAAGAAGAAACTTTAGAAGCTTTAGAAGAAGGACAGACAGTTACAGGTACAGTAACAAAATTAGTTGATTTTGGTGCCTTTATTGACCTTGGTGGCATTGAAGGTCTGCTTCACATTTCTGAAATGTCATGGGGTAGAATTGAGAGTCCAGCTGAAGTTCTTTCTGAAGGTGAAGAAGTTGAAGTTAAAGTTCTTGGAGTTAATAAAGAAGAAGAAAGGATTTCTCTTGGCCTAAAGCAGCTTTTACCTGATCCATGGGAAGAATTTGCTGATAAGCACTATGAAGGAGAAGTTATTGAAGGTAAAATTACTAAATTAGTTGATTTTGGTGCCTTTATGGAAGTTGAAAAAGGTATTGAAGGACTAATTCACATTTCCCAATTATCACACCGCCACGTTAAAACTGCTGATGAAGTAGTTAATGTTGGTGATGTAAGAGAAGCTAAGATTATTAATATTGATGCTGATCAGGAAAGAGTAGGTTTAAGCTTAAAAGAGTTAGAAGAAAAGCCTGAACCTAAGCAGGAATCCAGCAGAAGTTCTCAAAGCTCAAGTAAAAGCGGCAGCTCTAAATCTAAGAGCAGCAGTGATAGTGATGATAGTTCATCATCTGGAGGAGCTACTATTAGAGAAATTGTTGGAGATATTTTTGATCAGGGTGAATAATTAAAAAAGCACCCGCTGTCCAAAATCTGGGCGGCGGGTTTTTTTACGCTTAATGGAGATTATTGCTTAGTTTTCTTAAATATGATATTATCAAGCTTACAGGAGGTAGTTGGAAGATGGTTAAAATTGAAAATGTTATTCCAAATTCTACCGCTGCAAAAGCAGGTTTGAATTCAAAGGATAAAATTATCACTATTAATGGTCAGGAAATTAATGATTATATAGATTATTTGTACCAAATTTCAGAACCAATTATTAGTTTAAAACTAAAAACTAAGGATAATCAAATTAAAAAAATTGAACTGGAAAGAAAACTTGGAGAAGAATTGGGCATAGAATTTAAAGAAATTGTTTTTGATGGTCTTAAGCAGTGTAAAAATAACTGTATTTTTTGTTTTGTTAAACAGCAGCCACAAAATATGAGGTCAAGTTTAAATCAAATGGATGATGATTATCGTTTTTCTTTTTTACAGGGGAGTTTTGTTACTTTAACTAATCTTGAAGCCAAAGAAATTCAAAGGATTATTGATAAAAATTTAAGTCCGATAAATATTTCTGTACATACAACAAACCCTGAATTAAGGGTTGAAATGATGAAAAATCCAAAAGCAGCAGATATTAATCGACTCTTAAAACTTTTTCAGAAAAATAATATTCAATTTCATACTCAAATAGTACTCTGTCCAGAGTATAATGATCAGGAGGAATTGGACAAAACTCTAAAAGATTTATTAGCATTTTATCCCCAAATATTATCAATCGGTATAGTTCCGGTTGGGATTACCAAATATCGAGAGGGGTTGTCAGATCTTAGGACTTTAACTCCAGCAGAAATGCAGGACTCTTTAGCACAAATAGAATACTGGCAGCAAAAATCAAAAAAAATGTATGGGGAAAACATCATTTATGCTGCTGATGAATTTTATTTGAACACAGACTCTGAACTGCCTAATTATCAGGAATATAACGATTTTCCCCAGTTGGAAAATGGAATTGGTCTAACAGCTTTAATGAATCACGAATTAGAAAAAGTTGAGCTACCTGAATCTTTAAGTAAAGTTAAAAATACTGCAGTTATGACTTCAGTTTTAGGAAAGAAATCATTAAGTGAATTTGCAGAAAAGATAAAAAAAATTGATAAGCTTAAGCTTGAGCTGAAAGTTGTTAAAAATGAATTTTTTGGTGAGACCGTTACTGTTACTGGTCTTTTAACTGCTCAAGACTTGAAAAAGAATATAAAAAAAATCAATCCTATAGAATATGACCAAATTTTTATATCAGAGATTGTTTTAAATGATCAAAATAAATTTTTAGATGAACAAACTAAAGAAGAGTTTACTGCCGAATTATCTAATTATAAGATAAAATTTGTAAGTAATTTAAAAGAACTAATGGAGGTGATAAAAAATGGCTAAATCTACAGCTGCAATTGTAGGAAGACCAAATGTAGGAAAATCTACACTTTTTAATAGATTGGTTGGCGGCCGCAGAGCTATAGTAGAAGGTGAGCCAAATGTAACTAGAGATAGAATCTATGGAGAAGCTGAATGGCTTAATAGAAAATTCAATGTTATTGATACTGGAGGAATTGTCCTTCATGATAATGACAAGATTAAAAATCAAATAAAATATCAGGCTGAAGTAGCAATGGAAGAAGCAGATATCATATTATTTGTAGTCGATTCAAGAACCGGGATGACTGGTGTGGATCAGGATATTGCTCAGCTGCTGTATCGAACTAACAAAGAGGTTATTTTAGTAGTAAACAAGGTTGAAGACTTTTCTAATCAGGAAGAAATAAGTTGGGAGTTTTATTCACTTGGATTTGGGGATCCAATTCTTATTTCAGCTGAACATGGTAAAAACACAGGTGAATTATTGGATCAAGTTACTGCAAAACTTCCAGAAGAGGAAGAGACTGAGAAAGATGAGGATAAAATTAATATTGCAGTAATTGGGAAACCTAATGTTGGTAAATCAAGTTTGATTAATCATTTATTGGGTAAAGAAAGAGTTATTGTAAGTGATATGCCGGGTACAACTAGAGATGCTGTTGATACATTGATTGAGTGGAAAGATGTTAAATTTAATTTTATTGATACAGCCGGTTTAAGAAGAAAATCTAAGGTAAAAGAAGATGTGGAATATTATAGTAATTTAAGGGCTTTAAAATCAGTTGATAGATCTGATGCTGTTTTAATGATGATCGATGCCCAACATGGTGTCACAGATCAAGATAAAAAAATAGCTGGTTATGCCCATGATGAGGGTAAGGCAATGGTTATAGCTATTAACAAATGGGATTTAATGGAGAAAGATTCCAAAACAATGGAAAGATATACTGATGAAGTATACTATCAGCTTAAGTTTTTGAATTACGTTCCTGTAACCTATATCTCTGCTTTAACAGGAGAAAGAATTGATGAGCTTTTATCATTATTAGAATTTGTAGTTGATCAAAGTACTCTTAGAATTAAAACAGGTATTTTAAATGAGGTAATCACAGAAGCTGTTCAACTGCGTGAGCCGCCCAGTAGAAAAGGGAAAAGGCTTAAAATTTATTATGCAAGTCAGGTAGGAATTAAAGCTCCGACATTTGTCTTTTTTGTTAATGATCCAAACTTAATGCACTTTGCTTATCAAAGATATTTAGAAAATGTTCTTCGAGAAGCTTTTGGTTATGTTGGGAATCCTATGAAATTTAAACTAAAACAGCGCAATTAGGGGGTTATTATGAGGATATTTATTGCTATTTTAATCAGTTATTTGATCGGTTCAATTCCATCTGGTTTTCTTCTTACTAAATATGTTATGAAAAAAGATGTTAGGCAGTATGGAAGTGGAAATATTGGAGCCACTAATGTAGCCAGAGTAATGGGGTTAAAATCTGGTATTTTAGTTGCCGTATTTGATATTTTAAAGGGTTATCTTGGAGTGATGGTTGGACAGGCAATATTAGGTGATAATTTAAGTACAGCTATTTTATTTGTTGCTATTGCTGCTATTGCAGGTCATGATTGGTCTATCTTTTTAGGCTTTTCGGGGGGTAAAGGTGTTGCAACAACTTTTGGTGTTATTTTAAGACTTTATCCTTTAGCATTTTTAATTTACGCTTTAATTTGGCTGGCACTTGTTTTAACAACTCGTTATGTTTCTTTAGGATCAATTATTGGCTCAATGTCATTACCTTTAACACTTTATTTTACTTCATTTGCTACCAAACATGTAATTTTTGCGGCTTTATTGTGGCTTTTTGTAATGTACACTCACAGAGCTAATATTAAAAGGCTGCTTAATGGTGAGGAAAATAGAATGGATCCAGAAAATTTAGGGAAGAGTGGTAAAAAGTAATGACAGCAAAAATTGCAGTAATTGGAGCTGGAAGTTGGGGAACGGCTCTGGCCAATTTATTAGCTGAAAACGGAAATCAGGTTAAAATATATGCCAGAGATGCTGAAGTTGTTGATTCAATTAATGAAGAGAATTATAATTTTAAATACTTTTCAGGATATAAATTAAATAAAAATTTAAAGGCTTCTAATGATTTGGAGGCCTGTTTAGAAAACGTTGAAGTAATTGTTATTTCTGTGCCAACTTCAGCTCTTAAAACTGTTTTAAATGATGCAGGAGCTTTAATTGATCAGGATACTATTATTGTTTCTACCGCTAAAGGGATAGATGAAAAATCTTTTAAAACTAATTCTGAAATGATTAAGGAATTTGGTTTTCAAAATGTAGTTGTTTTATCTGGACCGACTCACGCAGAAGAGGTTATGGAAAAATTACCCACTGCAATAGTATCAGCTGCAGAGAGTAAGGAAAATGCAGAAAAAGTACAGGATTTATTTATGTCTAAATACTTTAGAGTTTATACAAATCCTGATGTAAAAGGAGTTGAACTAGGGGGTGCCTTAAAAAATGTTATTGCTGTGGCAAGCGGTATTTGTGATGGTTTAAATTATGGTGATAATACAAGAGCTGCTTTAATTACAAGAGCTTTAAATGAAATGAGTCATTTTATAAATTATCACGGAGCTAAAACCATGACTCTATCCGGGCTGTCGGGAATGGGAGACCTTGTTGTTACCTGTACGAGTATGCACAGCAGAAATAGACGTTTTGGAATCGAAATTGGTAAAGGTAAAACTCTAGTTGAAGCTAAAAACAAGGTAAAACAGGTTGTAGAAGGAGTTAAAACAGCTAAAGCAATTTATAAATGGTTGAATTCTAAAAATCGAGAGCTTGAAATGCCAATAACTAAAGAGGTTTATCAGGTATTATTTGAAGATAAAGATCCTGAGCAGGCTGTGGAAGAACTAATGCTGCGGAGTAAAAAACACGAAATGGAATCAGTTGTTGATAATTCTTTATGGAATATCTAGAAAAATTATAAATTTTTTCTATGAATAAGCAGGAAATCGCTGTTATAGCGAGAATAATGAATAATGACAGTAAAAGTTAAAGTTATAAAAGGGGGTGAATTTTATGACTAAGAACGAACTTATTGATGCCGTTGCAGAAAAAACTGGTGTCACAAAAAAGGATACAGGGGAAGTTGTTAATGAAGCTATTGATACTATCATGAATCACTTGAAGTCTGAGGCTAAAAAAGCTGAAGATAAGCGTGATAATGTTCAATTAATAGGTTTTGGTACTTTTGAAGTTAAAGATAGAAGTGCTAGAAAAGGACGCAATCCTCAAACTGGAGAAGAAATTCAGATTCCAGCACGTAAGGTGCCTGTATTTAGAAGTGGTAAATCTTTTAAAGAAACAGTTGACGTTTAATATTTTTTTTACTTATTTGGGGGAACCGGAATATCCGGTTCTTCTTTTTTTATCAAAATTTATTATTTTAAAACAAATGTTAAAAAAACTTTTAATGGTTTGCAGGAATGTAAAGAATTAACTAGAAATTAGTAGTATAGTAAGTAGTAGTATAAGCTTAAACACAATATTTAATTTAAAGGGGAGGCAAATAATTTATGGATCAAATTACGGGTGGTTTACAATCAATTATTGCTAATTATGGAATGAAGCTTTTATTAGCTATTATTCTTTTGTTAGTTGGTTTATGGGTGATCAAGTTTGTAGTAAAACTTATTGAAAAAAATATACAGGGAAAATTTGAGAGGACATTGACAAGCTTTTTAATGTCCATTACTCGGGCAGTACTTTTAATTCTATTATTTATTTCTATTGCTTCAACTATTGGAATTGAGGTAGCTTCTTTTGTTGCAGTTTTAGGAGCAGCTTCCTTTGCTGTAGGTTTTGCTTTACAGGGGAGTTTGTCTAACTTTGCTGGCGGAGTAATGCTTTTAATTTTTAGACCGTTTTCTGCAGGAGATACTATTGAAGTATCAGGTTACAAAGGTAAAGTACAGGAAATTCAAATTCTTTATACAATCATGACTACTTTTGACAACAAGAAAATCTTTATACCTAATGGGAATGTAGCAACTGACAGCATTACAAATTATTCAGCTATGGATACTAGAAGAGTTGATTTAACATTTGGTATAGGCTATGATGATGATTTTCATGAAGCAATTTCATTATTAAAAGACCTTGTTTTTAAGCATGAACTTATTCTGGATAATCCCGAGCCAATTATTAGGGTAACTGAACATGCAGGCAGTTCAATTAATATTGCTTGTAAAGTTTGGGTTAAAGGACCTGATTATTGGAATGTTTACTTTGATATGCACGAAGATGTTAAAGATGCCTTTGATGAAGCAGGTATTGGGATTCCTTATCCTCAGCTTGATGTTCATTTTGATGAAGGGACAAAAATTTGTTAGTTAAGAAAAATATAATAGAAAAGATAAATGAGCTTGAAGCTGAAAATGTTTAATTAGAGAATTTAATTAAATTTTAATCATGTTTAAAAGCAGGATATTAGTACTCATTGTTGAATAAATATAGTAGTGAAGAAGTATATTTTTTATAAAATATTAAGGAGGTATTATTTATGTTAAAAGAAAAAGTAGAAAAGGCATTAAACGAACAGATAAATGCTGAATTATATTCAGCATATTTGTACCAATCTATGGCAGCGTATTTTGAAAATAAAAGCCTGGCTGGTTTTGCCCAGTGGATGGATCGGCAGGCTGATGAAGAGATGATTCATGCACGAAAGATTTATGACTTTATAAATGAAAGAGGAGGCAGAGTTATTTTAAGTGGAATTGAAAAGCCTAAGAATGAATGGGATTCTAACCTAGAAGTTTTTGAAGATTCTTTGGCCCATGAAGAAAAGATTACTGCAATGATTAATAAATTGGTTTCATTAGCAGATGAAGAAAAAGACTATGCAACTAAATCTTTTTTAAAGTGGTTTGTTGATGAACAGGTTGAAGAAGAAGATTCTGTTGGAGAAATTGTAGATAAACTAAAATTGGTTGGAGATTCTACACAGGGTCTATTTATGATGGATGATAAACTTGCTGAAAGAAATAAAACAAATGCTGCAGAAGAAAGTGTAGAGTAATTAATATTTAAATATAGCAATTAATAATATAGAGATATGCCTATTAGATAAGGCATATCTCTATCTATTAATTATGACGGGGGTTTTGAAATGGGCTTATTTGATAAAATAAAATCAATTTTTAATGGTAATGGTGGTAGTCAATCTAATTTAATTGATATTTACATTGAAGATGATAAATGTGGAAACCAGATGAAACTTATCTTCAGAAAAAATTATGATATCCCAAAAGTTTATGAAGATAATAGAGAAGCTGCCTATGAAGTAAAAAAAGTTGTTGTCTGCGATAGTTGTTATAATAAAATTGATCTTCATTTAGAATTTGATAAGCAATATAATATTATAAATCAGGAAGTTGATCAAGGAAAGATTATAGCTAAAGCGGAGTTTGAAAATAATCAATTTCTGGAGTGATGACCTTGCATAATCTACCAAACTATATTACCCTTGCTAGAATATTATTAATTCCAGTATATTTATATTATTTTATTCAGGGAAATTTGGCAGCAACAGCTTTCTTTTTTGCTCTTTCAGCAATTACAGATTTTGTGGATGGTTTTATTGCTCGAAAATATAATTTGGAATCTAAGGTCGGCAAGCTATTAGATCCTTTAGCTGATAAGATTACAATTATTAGTATTTTGCTGGTTTTGATTTATTTAAATATTATACCAAGAATGCTTTCCTATGTAATTTTAGCAAGAGAAATTTTTATATTTTTATCCGGAATTATAACTTATATTTATGGTCTTAACTTTATTAATCCAAGTTTTATTGGCAAATTGTCTATTGCTCTTTTATATTTAGCAATAGCTTTAAAATTATTAAATATAAATTATTTTGGTAATTTGTTATTTTATATTGTGATACCAATTAATATATATTCTGCTGTAGATTATTCTATCAAAGCTTACAAAAGAATTTTTAAATAAATTTTGATTAATTTTGAAAGGATGTACACTTTGAGAATTTTAATAAAAAATATTGATGAAATACACAGCTCTGGTACTAAAGTTAGGCAGGAGCAGTTTATTTTAATAGAAGATAATAAAATAAAAAGAATAGATAAGATGACAAAAATTGATGAAATAAGTGATTATGACCGGATTATTGATGCTGATGGTATGATAGCTCTGCCCGGGTTTATAAATACCCACACTCACGCTGCTATGACCCTGATGAGAGCTTATGCTGACGATATGCCCCTGGATCAGTGGCTTCAGAATAAAATCTGGCCTTTTGAAAGCAAAATAAAGCCTGATGATATATACTGGGGAACAGCATTAGCAGTTGTTGAAATGATTAAAACCGGCACAACCACTTTTTCAGATATGTATTTTGCAGTAGATAAAATTGCTGAAATAGTTGATCAAAGTGGGATGAGAGCTGTTTTATCCAAAGGTCTAATTGAAGCTAATGATGGGCAGGAGGGTTTAAAGAAATCTTTGAATTATGCTTTAAAATATAATAATAGTGCTGAAGGTAGGATTAAAACAATGATGGCTCCACATGCACCTTATACCTGTGGTCGAGACTATCTGCTGCAGATCAAGAAGCTGGCCCGAGAAAATAATTTAGGACTGCATATTCATCTTTCAGAAAGCAAAAATGAGGTTAATAATTTTCTGCAGCAGTATCAAAAATCACCCATTAAATACTTAGCCGATTTAGATTTTTTTGATGATAATCATATACTGGCAGCTCATTGTGTGCATTTAGAAGCAGGAGATTTGGAGATCTTAAAAGAAAAAAATGTACATGTAGCTCACAATCCAATGAGTAATGCTAAGCTTGCAAATGGAATTGCACCTGTTCGAGAATATTTAAAAAATGGGATCAATGTTGCTTTAGGTACTGATGGTGTTTCAAGTAATAATTCTTTGGCTATGCTCAAAGAAGCAAAAATGGCTTCATACCTGCAGAAAATAAAGTATCAAGATCCGACAGCAGTTGATACTAAATCTATGCTAAAAATTTTAACTGTAAATGGAGCAGAAGCATTGGGCATTAAAAAACTTGGACTGCTGGAGGAAAATCAGCTGGCTGATTTATTATTAATTGACACAAAAAAAGATAGTTTTTTCTATCCCCATCATAACAATTTATCAAATTTATTTTATGCAGCAGACAGCCGCAGTATTGACACAGTAATTATAGATGGCAAAGTAATAATGGAAAGTTCAGAACTTAAAAGACTTGATCAGGAAAAAATATTCTATGAAGCCGAAAAAAGAGCATTAAAAATTGCAGCAAATTTTAACTAGGTTGAATCTTTACTTAGTTACTGTAATTAAATTTAAAAATTTGAAAGGAGAAAATTATGAGTAAAACTATTAGGCTTTTTCTCTCCATTTTTGTTATAGCAGCAATTGTATTAATCTTTTTTCTAACCACAGGGGCTAATATTTATACGGATTGGCTTTGGTTTAAAGAACTAAATTTTGAAAAAACATTTACAATTATGTTTTTATCCAATTTTATTTTAAGGGTTCTAGTTGGAGCGATTTTTGCAGCTTTAATTTATCTGAATTTACATTTTACTAAGAAACCGATTATCAATTATATAAAGATTAGAAGTAATAACCAAGTTGAAAATCTCTTTGGCGAGGAAAGAAATCAAATTTTTGATTGGCTTAACAAAAAAAGACTAAATTTAGCTTATCTATTTGCCAGTTTGATTTTTGGATTTTTATTTTCTTCAATTTCTAGTGAAAGCTGGAAGATGGTTTTAAAGTTTTTCAACAAAACAGAATTCAATACACTTGATCCAATCTTTAATAATGATATTTCATTTTATGTTTTTTCACTTCCGTTTTATTCATTTTTGCGTGAAATGGGAATGGTAGTAGTAGTAATTTCTTTAATTTTGGTTGGAACTATTTATATGGTTTTTACCGGAATTCATTCAGTTAGCGAAATTTCGTCTAAATTAAGCAGTAGAGCTAAAAAGCATATGTCAATTCTAATCTTTGTCTTTTTACTTTTCAAAGCCTGGGATTACAGGTTGAAAATGTACGATATTTTATTTTCTCCTACTGGAGTAGTTTTTGGAGCCGGTTATACAAATGTCAATGCTGACCTATTAGGTTATAAAATTTTATTTGTAACAGTTATTTTTGTGGCACTCGCTGTACTATACAGTTTATTTAAAAATAATTATAAACCTCTGGTCTGGGGTATTGGAGCCTGGATTCTACTTTCAATTGTTTTTACAGGAGTATACCCCGCTTTTATGCAGCAGTACAGGGTCGAACCAAATGAAATTAAGTTAGAAAAAGAATATATTAAAAATAATATTGAAATGACTCAGAAAGCTTATCAGCTTGACAGTGTTCAGACAAAAGATTTCGAAATTTCTCAGACTGAATTAACCTATGCTGAACTGATGGAATATGAAACAGTGGTTAATAATATTAGGCTCCAGGATTATCGTCCTTTAAAAACCACTTATAACCAGATTCAGGCTTTGAGGCAGTATTATACTTTTGAAGATATTGATGTTGACCGCTATCAGTTAGGTGATAATTATACTCAGGTTATGCTGGGGGCAAGGGAATTAGATCAGAATGCACTGGCTTCACAGGCTCAAACCTGGG
>Ga0163226_1000085_pt1 | contig 19174 bp, 18 predicted proteins | sample MSEWel2016_07_13_2_FD_113144 | JGI IMG/M metagenome (GOLD analysis project Ga0163226, IMG submission 113144) | Subsurface microbial communities from deep shales in West Virginia, USA - MSEEL Well Study Marcellus 5H_2016_07_13 ...
AGAGTATAGCAAACCAGATACAAGTATAATAAATGGTTTTAAAGCTGAATTGGAGCAAGAAGGGATAGCAGTGACAGTTAGAGTTGAGCGGGGTGCTGATATTGCTGCAGCCTGTGGGCAATTACAAGCCAAGGAGGCGAAAAGATGAAGTTTCCAATGAAATTGGCTCGAAAGATCAAAGAAATGTTTCTGATTGACTCTTTACAACCTTTTTATCAGAAGATAATTAGAAAAATAGTTAATGATATGGAGAAGAAGTTAAGAAAGGGAAGTGAAGGTGATTATGTTCCCAATAATTATAAAGTTATAATTCCTTTAGAAGATAAAAATGAGCTTAATAATTTGACTCAGGAAGCCAAGGATAAATTAAAGGAAGTAATCTTAGAAGAGATTACTAAAAAGGGATTTAAGCTCAGAGGAGGGTTGAAGTTAGATTTTGCATTAAGTGCTAAACTAAAAGAAGAGGTAGTAGCCACAGGTGAGTTTAGTCTTGATGAGTTTAACTTGGATAATACTGAAGGTGGTGGCACCAAAATATTTAAAGTCGAAGGGGGAAAAAGTAATAATTTAGAAAAGATAAATCATACTGTAAAAGTGAGACCCCTTTCTGAAAGGGAGTGTTATTTAAGGCTTTTAAAGAATGGAGTTGAGTCAAAGATATTTGAGATCAATTCTGTAGAGACTAATATAGGTCGTCAAGAGAATAATGAGGTGGTCTTAGTAGATCATAAGGTCTCAAGAGTTCATGCCCAAATTATTAAAAAGGATTATTATTATCTGATTAATGATCTTAATAGTACAAATGGTGTCTTTGTTAATAATCAGTTGGTTGAAAGTAAGAGGCTGGTAGATGGTGATAAAATTAAATTAGGGGAGAGTGAACTAGAATTCTGCCTTAAGATGTAAGTGGGGTGATATAATGAGGTATGGAGCTACTAGTGAAGTAGGTAAGGTTAGAAGTGAGAATCAAGATAGTTATTTAGTGATTAATAAGGATGGCTTGGATATTATCGTTGTAGCTGATGGTATGGGTGGACATCAAGGAGGAAATGTAGCCAGTTCTTTAGCAGTTGAAGGGATAAAAGAGTATAATTTTAATCATAATTCTTTAAAAGATAGTATCAAAGAGTGTATAGAATTAGTAAATCAAAAAATTCAGCAAGAAGGTTTAGCTAAAGAAGAGTTTCAAGGGATGGGAACAACCTTGACTATGGGAGTTATTAAAGATAGAATATTAATAATTGGACATATTGGCGACAGTAGAGCCTATCTATTTAGAAATGGTGAATTAAAGCAGTTGACCGATGACCATTCTTATGTGGGTGAACTACTTAGAAGTAATCTAATCAGTCAAGAAGAAGCAGATAATCATCCAAAAAAGAACCTATTACTGAAGGCTTTAGGTGTTAAAGAAGAGGTTGAGGTTGATCTATTTGAGTTAGCTTTAGAGTCCAATGATTTAATTTTATTATGTTCTGATGGATTGACCAATATGTTATCTAATGATAAGATTTGTGAAATTTTGGCAAAAGATTTAGATCTACAAAAGAAGGCTGATAAAATGGCATTAATGGCTAATAAACAGGGTGGATATGATAATATTACAGTGCTTATTTATTGTAATAATTAAGTTTAAAACTTTGAGGTGACATGGATGATCGGTAAAGTCTTAAATTCGAGATATGAACTTGTAGAGAAGGTCGGTACTGGTGGTATGGCTATTGTCTATCGAGCCAAAGATCAACTATTAGGTCGTGAAGTGGCTATTAAGATTTTACAGCCCCACTTTGCTGACAATGAAACTGCTGTTAGGCGCTTTAAACATGAGGCACAAGCAGTAGCAAGCCTTTCCCATCCAAATATAGTTAATATCTTTGATATAGGTAAAGAGGATGATATTAATTATATAGTGATGGAATATATTACTGGAGAGGATTTAAAAGAACATTTAAAAGAGGTTAAAAGGGTTAAGATTGATCAAGCAATTGATATAGTAGCTGGGGTCTGTAATGCTTTAGTCAAAGCTCATCGCAATAATATTGTTCATTGTGATGTTAAGCCCCATAATATTCTTTTAACAGACGATGGGCGAGTCAAAGTGACTGACTTTGGTATTGCTCAAGCTGTAACTTCGGCAACGCTGGGGCAAACCGATTCGATTATGGGCTCTGCCCATTACCTTTCACCAGAGCAAGCAAAGGGAGGAAAGGTTAGTACTAAATCTGATATCTATTCTTTAGGGGTTGTACTTTATGAATTAGTAACAGGTAAAGTACCTTTTACTGGAGATAGTCATGTCTCAATTGCTTTAAAGCATATTGAAGAAGCACCAGTAAGTCCTAAAGAGATAAATGCTAGTATTCCAGATAAATTAGCAGAGATTATTCTAAAGGCAATAGCTAAAGAACCAGAGAATAGATATAATTCTGTTGTAGAGATGTTAAGGGACTTAAAGGAAGTTGAGGAACAGCTTGCTAATCAGACTAATGAAGTTAAGAGTATTGCAAATCAGCATACGATGATTATGTCCAAACAGGATTATCAAAAAGAGATTAAAAAAGAGAAAGAGAAGAATAATACTAATATAATCAAGAAAGAAGAAGTCCAACAAAACCTTAGGGGAGTGGATGTAGTGGAGAAAGATAAAGAACCCACTTCAAAAGAGAAAGTCCCAGCTAAGAAGAAGAGAAGTAGCCTTTTAACAGCTTTATTAATCTTAATGGCTACCTTTATTGTAATTATGGGTGTTGGTTATTTTATGTTAATGCAGTATGTTAATGTTGAAGAGGTGAAGGTACCAAATTTGGTAGGTAAGCATTTAGAGGTTGCACGTCAGGATTTAAAATCTAAGGGATTGAGTTTAAAGGTCTATTATGAGAGTTATAGTCAAGAAATTGAGAAGGATCATATTATTTCTCAAAGTATTCCTCCCAATAGTAAAGTAAAGAAGGCCAGAGTAATTGAAGTAGTAGTCAGTAAGGGAGCGCAGGTGTCAAAAGTTCCTGAATTAGCTAATATTACTTTAAGGGAGGCAGAGATTAAACTCGATAAATTGGATCTTCAAACAGGAGAAGTTAAAGAAGAGTATAGTAATGAAGTTGCTGAAGGTCAGATTATCTCTCAAGATCCTCAGCCAGGAATAGAGGTTAAAGCAGGTACTAATATCAATTTAGTTATTAGCAAAGGTGGAGAGCCTCAAGAGGTGGAAGTTCCTAACTTAGTAGGATTACGTCAGGAAGAGGCTGTAGAAAGGTTAAGACAATTGAAATTAATCCTTGGGCAAGTCTTAAAGAGAGAGAGTTTAGATTATCACCAAGGTAGGGTAATTGCTCAAAAGCCTAGTACAGGTACTAAATTGATGGAAGGGTCAACAATTCAGTTGATTGTCAGTACAGGAATTCGTAACCCACGAGGTTCTGAAATTAAAGATCGTAAGATTCGTTTTAATATACCACCTGGTGATGAGAAGAGGGTAGAATTTATAGTGCAAGATGATAATGGTCAAAGAACAGTCTATGACCAAGTCCATCAAGCTGGTGATACTGTAATGAAAGATGTTATTATTGTAGGACCAGGAAGCATCAAAATTTATTTAGATGGACAGCTATATTATGAGAAACAGGTTTAAGAGCAGTGAAGAGTAAGATATAGTTGATAGTGTACAATTGATAGTTGATAGTTTAAAAACTCGAAAAGCAACTGATTAAAAATCTTAATGTATAGAGGTTTTTATAGGTTTTAATTTTTAACTGTCAATTATCAACTATCAACTGTCAACTAAAAAAGGGAGAGTGGTTATGAAGGAAGGAAGGATTTTAAAGGCTTTTGGAGGTTTTTTTTATGTTTATGATTTTGAAAGCAAAGATGTTTATGAATGTAGGGCTAGAGGCAGGTTAAAGCAGGAGAAGATAGATGTGATAGCTGGCGATATAGTTGACTTTACTATCTTTGAGGATCAGACTGGCGTGGTGGAGAATAGAAAGAAGAGAGAGAACTATCTCTTCCGTCCACCGATTGCTAATGTGGAGCAGGTAGTGATTACTTCGGCTATTAGAGAGCCTGATTTACATTACAAATTATTAGATAGATTATTGGTCTTGGCTGAGGCTGAGGATTTTGAGATTATTATCTGTATCAATAAGGTAGATTTATCAGGAATAGAGCAGGCTAAGGAAGTTCTAAAGCCTTATGAAGCGATTAAATATAAGGTGATTTATACTAGTGTTGAGGATGATTTAGGGATTGATGAATTAAGACAAGCCCTTAAAGATAAGGTCTCAGTCTTTGCAGGACCTTCTGGGGTAGGTAAATCTAGTTTATTAAATGCCCTTCAACCAGGTTTAGAACTAAAGATGGGAGAGGTCAGTCAGAGAATTAAGCGAGGACGCCATACTACTCGCCATGTGGAGTTATTACCCTTGGACTTTGGGGGCTGGGTTGCTGATACTCCAGGCTTTAGTTCCCTTGATGTTAGCTCGATAGCCTCAGAGGATTTACAGTACTTCTTTCCTGAAATTTTAGAGAGTTTAGATGATTGTAAATTTTATCCTTGCTCCCATAGCCATGAACCAAAGTGTGGAGTTAAGGATGCTTTAGAGCAGGGCAAGATTGCGGAGCATCGCTATGAGAATTATTTAGAATTTTTAGCAGAGATACAGCAAGCAGAAGAGAAGAATTGGAGGAGATAATTATGATTAAAGTTGCACCATCGATTTTATCAGCAGATTTTAGTAAATTGGCAGCAGAGATTGAAACAGTAAAGTCAGCAGAATATTTACATATTGATGTGATGGATGGACATTTTGTTCCTAATATTACCATTGGACCTTTGGTTTTAAACTCTATTCAAGACAAAACAGAACAGATCTTAGATGTTCATTTGATGATTGAGAACCCTGATCAGTATATCTCTGAATTTGCTAAGGCAGGAGCAGACATCATCACTGTTCATGCTGAGGCTTGTCCTCATTTACATCGTACTGTTCAAAATATCAAGGCAAAGGGTGTCAAGGCAGCAGTAGCATTAAATCCCGCTACTCCACTAAGTGCCATTGAATATGTATTAAGTGAATTGGATATGGTCTTATTAATGACAGTCAATCCTGGCTTTGGTGGACAGAGTTTTATTCCAGAGATGTTACCTAAGATTGAGAGGTTAAGAGCGATGATTGAAGAGCAAGGTTTGAAGATTGATATTCAAGTAGATGGTGGAATCAAACCAAATACTACAGCAATTGAGGTAGTTAGAGCAGGAGCAAATGTTTTAGTAGCTGGTTCAGCAGTTTTTGGTGCTGATAATAGAGCGAAGGCTATAGCAGAATTGAAGAGGTCATAGTTTCTAATTTTAAGTTGCTTTAGTTATTATAATATGGTATTATTATTTGTAAAGTATAAAATTTAATAACGTTAAATTCTTCGGGGTCAGGTGTAATTCCTAACCGGCGGTAATAGCCCGCGAGCGCAAGCAGATCTGGTGAGATTCCAGAGCCGACAGTCAAAGTCTGGAAGAGAGAAGAAGTGATATAGTAAAATAAGATTGATCTTATTTTAGGGACTTTAAGGTACTCGGAGAATAATTCTTTGAGTACCTTTTTTTGAGTTATTGAATGTTTTGATTTTTATATTATTCTTAGGTTTATAGATTTGTGTCTTTATAATTTAAATATAAGATGATATGGGGATATTGGGATACTTTTTCTATTTTATCTTCTAAGCAATATCTTATCTTTGAGTTTTTATCAAAAACTCTTCTTTATCTTAGTTCAGGTTTCGCCTAAACGGCGAGTTACGTTTTTTACCACAGGTATCATTCAGGAAGAAGAACACTTCCTTCAAAGCTCCATAGATAAAAAAGTAACCAAAAAATCATTTTAAAACCGGGAAAACGCTAACGTTTAACAACTAAGATTAGAATAATCAAATAAATTTTATAATTATATTATGAATTAGCAATCATCTAATATACCGCTTACTTTCCCAATGAAACACGCTAAAACTATATAAGAAATATTGGATTTATTTAAAATTCTTGAGTTTAAAATAGTATTAGATTATAACTCGAAGACCGCTTACGTTTCTTAAAACCTTAAGATCCTAACTATTCACTATCAACTATACACTAATGTAAAAAGTGTCGCTTTATCTCTATAGAAATACATATTTGAATTTTATGATTATAGGTTAAAATATTAAAGATTATTACTATTTATAATCATTTTAAAATATAGCTAAAATCTAATTTAAGTACATAAAGGAGAATCAAATTATGACCGACAAAGATTATATGCAACGTGCATTAAATCTGGCTCGACAAGCAGAGGGGAGGACAAGTCCCAATCCTATAGTAGGGGCAGTGATTGTAAAGAATGGGAAGGTGATTGGAGAAGGATATCATCATTATGCTGGAGGGGCTCATGCAGAGGTCTATGCCTTAAAAAAGGTAGGACAGGAGGCTAAAGGGGCTACTGTTTATGTGACTTTAGAACCTTGTTCTCATTATGGTAAGACTCCCCCCTGTGCTAATGCTTTAATTAATGCAGGGGTGAAGAGGGTACTAATTGCTATGAAAGACCCTAACCCTAAAGTGGCAGGAGAAGGTATTAACTTGCTTAAGCAAGCTGGAATTGAGACTGAAGTAGGCTTATTAGAAGATGAAGCTAGAAGAGTTAATGAAGTCTTTATTAAATATATAACTGCTAACAAGCCTTTTGTTATCTTAAAGAATGCCATGACTTTAGATGGTAAGATAGCAACTAAAACTGGTGATTCTAAATGGATCAGTGGAACAGAGTCTCGCCACTTAGTCCACCGACTAAGGGATAAAGCAGATGGGATTTTAGTTGGTATAGGAACAGTTTTAGCTGATAATCCACGTTTAACTACCCGTTTACCTCAAGGAGGGCAAGACCCAATTAGAATTGTTTTAGATAGTAGGTTGAGAATTCCTTTAAATGCTGATATCATTAATCAAGAATCTGATGCCAAAACTATAATTGTTACTCTAAAATCTAGTGATGAAAAAAAGAAGCAAGAACTGATGGAAAAGGGAGTAGAGATTATTGAAGTTGGAGGAAGGAATAATATAGATTTGAATCTATTATTGGACTTTTTGGCTGACAGAGAGATAAGCAGTTTATTGGTTGAAGGTGGAAGTCGAGTCAGCTCCTCATTTTTAGAAGCAGGATTAGTTGATAAATTATACTACTTTATTGCTCCTAAGATTATTGGAGGAAGTGATGCTATTTCTGTTGTAAGTGGACAAGGGGTATCACAGATTAGAGATGGAATTAAAATTATTAATAAAGAGGTTAGCTTAGTGGGAGAGGATATACTAGTAGTAGGCTATCCAGAATACAGATAGTGCACAGTTTACGGTTGACAGTTGACAGTTAAAAATCCTAAATCATAAAATTTTCTACTCACATTAATTAAAAAGGAGGAGAGCTAATGTTTACTGGTATTATTGAAGAGCTAGGAAAGGTCAAGAGAATTCAGCGGGGAAGTAAGTCGATTGTGTTGACCATAGAAGCAACTAAGGTATTAGAGGATGTGAGATTAGGGGATAGTATAGCTACTAATGGTGTCTGTTTGACAGTAACTTCTTTTAAGCAAGATGAGTTTACTGTAGATGTAATGCCTGAGACGATGAGACATTCTAGCTTAGGGGAGCTAAAGGTAGCTTCAGAGGTCAACCTAGAAAGGGCATTGAGGCTAGGTGATAGATTAGGTGGGCATCTAGTTTCTGGACATATAGATGGTTTAGGCATTATTAAAGCAAAAAGAAGAGAAGATAATGCTATTGTGGTAACTATTGAAGCTCCTAATGATATTTTAAAATACATTATTCATAAGGGATCAATTGCTATCGATGGAGTCAGTTTAACGGTAGCTAATTTAGGTGATGATAGTTTTGACATCTCATTAATCCCCCATACTAGCCAAGTTACCTTACTTGGTCAAAAGGAGATTGGCGCTAAGGTTAATCTTGAAGTAGACATGATTGGTAAGTATGTAGAGAGAATGCTCAATTCTAAAGAAGAGAATAATAAAAAGTCAGATATAGATATTAAATTACTAGAGGATAATGGATTTTTGTTGGCTTAATTTTATAAAGCAGTTATTGATAATGGGTGACTAGTAAACAGGATAAGTAATAAGTACAGATATTTAACACTAACTATATAGATTGAATTAAAGAATTTCATTAACCAAAAATCAATAATTCAATTTATTTTGCAACGAATCCAGCTAATTTACGCGAATTTAAAACAAAGAAAATTCTAAACTATTAATTTATTCTTTTGCCTTTGATTAGTGTGATTCGTGTTAATTCGTTGCAAAAAAGGTTTTTTAATTCTTTAAGAAAAACATTAGTTCAACTTATATATTAAGTTTTTTACTCGTCACTGTTTAATCATCATTCGTTATTGAATTTAAATAAAAGAGGTGAGTGGGATGAAATTTAATAAAATAGAAGAAGCGATTGAAGATATTAGAGCAGGTAAGATGATAATTGTAGTAGATGATGAAGAGAGGGAAAATGAAGGGGATCTGTTAATGGCTGCTGATAAAGCAACCCCTGAAAGTATCAATTTTATGGCTACATATGGCAAAGGTTTGATCTGTTTACCTACTACAGCAGATCGTTTAAGGGAACTAGGATTAAGTCAGATGGTAGATAATAATACTGATAGTCATGAAACAGCTTTTACAGTCTCTATTGACCATAAAGATACCACTACGGGAATCTCTGCCTTTGAAAGAGCACAGACTATTCAAGCAGTAGTTGATTCCAAGACAGAGCCTACTGATTTAGCTCGTCCTGGACATATCTTTCCTCTAAGAGCTAAAGATGGTGGAGTTTTAAGGAGAGCTGGTCATACTGAAGCAGCAGTAGATTTAGCCCGTTTAGCTGGGCTTTATCCAGCTGGAGTCATCTGTGAGATAATGTCTGATGATGGTACTATGGCTAGAGTACCTGAACTGATGGAGTTTGCCAAAAAGCATAGTTTAAAAATAATTACTATAGCCGATTTGATCAATTATAGAATGAATAAAGATAGATTGATTAGACCTTTACCAGAAGTAAGTCTGCCAAGTAAATTTGGCGACTTTAGGGTGATTGGTTATGAGAATGATATTGATGACAAATGCCATCTTGCTATTATCAAAGGTGAAGTAGAAGGTAAAGAGAATGTACTGGTTAGAGTCCACTCTGAGTGCTTGACAGGGGATGCTCTTGGCTCCTTGCGTTGTGATTGTCGTGATCAGCTGGCAGCTTCTTTAAAAAGAATTGAGGAAGAAGGAGAGGGAATAGTCCTATATATGCGCCAAGAAGGGAGAGGTATAGGATTAGCCAATAAATTGAGAGCTTATCACTTGCAAGATTTGGGTAGAGATACTGTAGAGGCTAATCGTGAATTGGGCTTTGCTGATGATATGAGAGACTATGGAATTGGTGCACAGATATTGGCTGATTTAGGTTTAAGTAGTATTAGGTTAATGACCAATAATCCTCGTAAAATTGTGGGATTAGAAGGGTATGGACTGAATATACTGGAAAGAGTACCTCATCAGATGGAAGCTAACTGTGCTAATAAGGCTTATTTAGAGACCAAAAAAGAGAAGCTTGGACATATGTTGGAGAATAATTATTAATAATTTGTTTTGATAATTGAATTTTGATATAGATAGTAGTGTTTAATGGGTATATTGAGATACTTTCGTGTCAGAAATCAGGAATCTGGAACCAGTGTTTATAACTGGTTCCTGACTACTGATTCCAGATTTCTAAAAGTGTCGCAATATCTCTATATTGTATCAGTTTCTTTATTAACATAAATATAATAAGCAAATAAAGGGGAGAAATAAAAAATGAATAATTATGCTAAATCATATGAAGGAAAATTAGTAGGAACAGGACTTAAATTTGGAATTATAGTAGGAAGGTTTAATGAATTCATCTCTAGTAGATTATTAAGTGGGGCAGTAGATGCATTACAACGACATGGAGTAAATGAAGAGGATATCGAGGTTGCTTGGGTGCCTGGAGCCTTTGAAGTTCCTTTAGTGGCTAAAAGAATGGCAAACACTAATAAGTATGATGCTATTATTTGCTTAGGAGCAGTAATTAGAGGTGCTACACCACACTTTGATTATGTCTGTGCAGAAGCATCTAAAGGTATCTCTAAGGTCAGCTTAGATAGTGGACTACCAGTGATGTTTGGAATTATTACAACAGATACTATTGAACAGGCTATTGAGAGAGCTGGGACTAAGGCAGGAAATAAAGGTTGGGAAGCAGCTGTTGGAGCATTAGAGATGGCAAATTTAATGAATCAATTTTAAGATTTTGAATAAAAATAAGGTGAGCATCTTGCTCACCTTATTTTTATTAATCTTTAGTGGAATATCTTTTCTTTTTGCGCTTTTTATCCTTTCTTCCTCTTTTATCATAATATTAAGCCACAGGTTTAAACCTGTGGCTTATCAGAAATCACTTTGGAATTGGGCGAGAAGTTCTTTCTTCATAATCATGGCGATGGCCATTATTGAGGCTGGTTTCTCCTGATAGCTGATGGGTATGACCACGTCTAGTTCTGATTGCTGGGCCTGTTCTGCCACGATACTGATGCTGATGCCCATCATCAGTAGTAGTTACACCTTGATAGTTATGGTAATGGGTATCTCCATTATGAATAGGTTGACCTGTTTGACCTTCAAATCTGTGGCGATGCCTATCGTCATAAGAGGTCATACCACGATAGTTGTGAACATGTTGTCCCCTCTCTGGTCTAGGGATATCTGGAAAATCAGGGAAATCAGGAAAGTCTGGATTTCCATTTTCTCTTTCTCTTGGTCTTCGTGGACATCCAGGATCATCTGGATCTCTTCTACGTTCTCTATCTCTTTGATAGTTTCCCATCTGTGTCCCTCCTTTCTTAAGATTATAATATGGAGTAAATAATAATTGGTTACAGATTTAATAAAAGTGGAGTTTCATTCTTTATCACTAATCTTTATAAGTGGATTGGAAGTCTTACTTTGATAACTGTGTCTATGGTTATCTGTGAAATCTGTTTTTCCATCAAGCATATGAGTATGCCCAGTAAGATTTGGAATTGCTGGTCCTGTTCTCCCTTGGCAACTATGTCTGTGCCTTTCCACAACATTAGTGGTAGAGTGATAACCATGATAGTGAGTGTTATTCTCATAGATAGGAGGACCTGTAACAGCGTCATAATTATGGCTATGGTCATCTGCGTTAGAAGTAGTACCCTTATACTTATGTAAGTGGTATATTCTATCTCTAACAGGTCTTTTATCATCATCAGGATAATTTCCCATTTTCATCCCTCCTTTTTTCGTCTTTATAATATGTTTAAGTAGATTGAAAAGTGAAAATTTTTTCTTCTAACTATATAGGCATCACTTGTTATTTTTAATGAAGGAATCCTAGTTAAAATGGTTAAATTAATAATAAAGGAGTGAAGATGATGAAAAATTTAAAAAGCAGTCAAGAAGCAGAAGAGATATTAAAGATACTTAAGGATACTTATGACAAGCCACAAACAGTATTAAATTATAGTAATCCCTTTGAGCTATTAATAGCTGTAATTATGTCAGCCCAGACTACCGATAAGCAGGTAAATAATGTTACTAAAGATTTATTTAAGAAGTTCAAGGTCCAGAAGACTTTGCCTCTTTAGAGCCAGAGGAATTAGAAGAACATATTAAAGGGATAGGCTTATATAGAAATAAGAGCAAGTATATTGTGAAGGCTTGTCAGATACTAATAGATGAGTATGGTGGTCAAGTACCTCAAGAGAGAAAAGAGTTAATGAAGTTACCAGGGGTAGGGCGTAAGACAGCCAATGTAGTAACAAGTATCATTTTTGGCAAGGATGCTATTGCCGTTGATACCCATGTCTTTCGAGTTTCAAATCGGATTGGCTTAGCTGATAGTGAAAATGTACGAGAGACTGAAGAAGACCTAATGGAGGTTATTCCTCAAAAATTATGGTCACCTGCCCATCATTGGTTGATATTTCATGGAAGAAATATCTGTAAGGCAAGGCGACCTAAGTGCTTGGAGTGTTCTGTGAAGGAGTACTGCAATTATTATCATAACCTTGATAAGAATGAAGGCTTAAGCTAACTCTTCTAAGCTATAGATAAAGCCTAAAATTTCTGCTACCACAGTGTAGAGTTGTTCAGGTATCTCTTCACCTAATTGTAGTTGTAGTAGTACTTGTACTAAATCCCTATCTTCTTTGATAGGGATTTCACACTCTTTAGCCTTTCTGATAATCTCTTCAGCTAACTCTCCCTGTCCTTTAGCAATGATAATTGGTGCAAAGTCTTCTTCGTGATTATATTTTAAAGCAACAGCCTCTTCGTGCAATTCTTCTTTATCTTTTTTCTTCAATTTAATCCACCTACTTTCAAGATTAAAGCTTAATTACTTCAATCAATCAAATTTTAAAATCTACATTGGTCATCTTGATATCTTCTTCTTTAGATGTAGTTTCTGCTACTTCTGATAGCTTACAGTCAAGATAATTTACTTGATACTTACTATTGGTTAGATTTAACCTCAATTTATTTAAGTTCTCTTGCAATAACTTTAAAGTTTTAGGATTATCAGTATTTAGTAATCCATTAATCTGTTTGCCTTTAATCTTAAGTTTGATTTCTACATCACCAAGTTTGGCAGTTCTGACTGCAAAGGATAAATTTAGATCATTACTCTCTGAAGAACCTCGTTTACCCTCTTGATTGATCTGAATTTGGGCTAGATTGATATTGTCTTCTATCAAGAAGGGCAAGAAAAGGGTTGTTAGCTCATTATTATAATTAACTGCTCTATGAACAAGTAACTGTTTTAATAACTTATCACTACTTTGTGATATTTCTTCAGAGATATTGCTATCTGTGAAATGGAATAAAGCTTTTAAGAGCTTATCTGCTTTATCATTATTAGAGTTAATAGTTGTTAAAGAATCTTTTAAGTTCTCTGGAGTCAAGTTATTTGGAGTAATAATTTTCTCGCTTAACTCCTCTTTGACTAATTGTTTTAAAAGCTTAGCTTCCTCTTTAACAGGAAGGTTTATTTTTTTACTGAAAGTATTAAAATCTTTTTTGGATAAAGCTTCCTTGATTTCAACAAGTATCTTTGGGTTTTGGTCAATTATTTCTTTAATTTTAGGAAAGATTAAAGTAAAGGAGTCTGATTTGGACTCATCAGCTAGCAAAGTAGAGAGCAATTTTTGTATAGATGTATTCAGATTATCTGAGTCTGTAAGTTTTAATTGAGAGAACAACTCCTTTAAAGCTTGATTATTAGTAGGTAATTGGAGTTTTTTAAGTAGTATTGTAACATCTATTTGATCAGATTTATAGTTAGCAACTTCTTTAGAGATACTAGTAAAGTTCTCCTGATTTAGTTTTACTCCAAACTTTAACATTGATTTTAAAATCTCTTTATTTTTAGTGTTATCTTCTAGATTAAATTTTTTGAGTAAATTAGTAATTTTTTGAGAACTTTTAGTTTTATTTTTAGTATCAGTATCCAGCAAATTATCTTTATTACTCCAATTTATTAATTCTTTTAATAGATTATCCTTTAAATTATTATTCTCCTGAAATAAGTTAAAGAATTTCATATTAAGGGGCAAATTTAACTTTTTTAATAACAGAGCAATCTTTATCTTGTTTTGAAGGTTTGCTTCAGAACTATCCTTAAAACTATCAAGGAATTTGCTGATATCAGCAAAGAAGTCTTCTTTTAAAGGTAGATTAGTTTTAATTAATTCTGCTAAAATAGCTTTATTAACCTTATTTAATTCTAACTTTAAATTATGCAGTAATTCGTCGATAGTTAAAGAATTCTTCTTATATTGACCTGTATCTTCTTTAATTGAATTTGACATTTTATCCTTATTTAAGTTATACTTATTTAGTATTGGATTATTATTTATTCTAATCATAACATCACCTCGCAAGATATTCAAAATATCTATAATTTTGGGATTTTTCAATAATTATTTATAGGCTTTATATTTAGTATAGAAAGAAAGTTAAATAAATAATACATCAGAATCTATCCTAATAATTCTATGTGATAAGACTAATTTACTTAAGTATTTAATTGGACAAGCACTGAGAAATTAATGCTGTCTAAAATTCTAACTGATTAGTGAAAGGACTTATTACTTTCTTAATCAATAGATTCTATATTTTTAGTTACAAACCTTTTTTAAATAGAAAATCATTTGTTCTAGTTTTTAAGTTAGAAGTTTCAGGGGATTTCGTGAGTGTTGAGGCTAATTGTTTTGCGAAGTTAACTGAGTTTAATAAGTTTGATAAGTGGGGGCTGATTCATCTAATGTTAAATTTGGCTATAGATAAATATCAGGAATTTAAGGTTAGTAATTGTGATATCAAGAATATATTTATCTCATTAGGCTGTCTGGTTGTAAAGAACTATTCAGAAATTATCTTAAATTATGATCATAAATTAAATGTTGATATAAAAGATCTATTGACTTTAGTAATTAATAATTTATTATTATGTAATCAATTGCAGAATCGCATCTTTAATTTAAAAGAAGAGGTTGCTAATGTCGAGTTGAAACTTGAAAATTTGGTCTATTTAAATCAAAAGACTAAAAAGAATAATCAAGAACAGAAGGTACGTTTAGAAAGATCGCTTAAATTAAAGGAAAAAAGGCTATTTCAACTAAATCAGGAGAATATTAATATATTATTAAGTATTGGTAAATGGTTTTATGAGGAAAAATTGCTATTAGAAAAGAAAGAGTTTAGTCAATTGTACAAGCATTTGGATTATCTATTGACTGAGAATAAAGAAGGGCTAGATTGGAAGGGAGTCTTAGTGGAAGAATTAGATGAAAAGAAGGCTAATTTATATAATTTGATACAACCTTATCCCAACTTTTTAGTCTGATTAAGAGAATATAAAACTTAGCAAAACCAGTAGAACTACTGGTTTTTTATTATTAAGCTATACAGGGGTGGTTTGATGCTGTTTTATTCCAAGGAACAATTGGAGCTGTTTAATGATAAAGGTGAGAGTAGGTTTGGATCATTAGATGAATTGAGGGATATAGCTACTAAATGTCAACGCTGTTCTTTATGTGATAAAGCTACACAGGTTGTCTTTGGTAGTGGAAACCCTAATGCTGGTTTGATGTTAGTAGGAGAAGGACCTGGTGCAGATGAGGATAGAGAAGGAATTCCTTTTGTTGGTAAAGCAGGGCAACTTTTAAATAAGATATTAGATGCTGCTGAGATTGAACGTGATGATATCTATATTAGTAACATAGTCAAGTGTCGTCCACCTGGAAATCGCCAACCAACAACTAATGAGATGAAGAGTTGTTTATGGATCTTAGCTCAGGAAATCAAATTAGTTAATCCTAAGGTTATAGTTCCATTAGGATCAACTGCATTACGTGGACTGTTAGATCCAAAGGGAAGTATAACTAGGATGAGGGGAAGATGGTTTGAGGCTAAGGGATATTATTTTCTACCAACCTTTCACCCTGCCGCATTATTAAGAGATGAAAAGAAGAAAGTACCTGTATGGAAAGATTTCTTGAAGATAAAAAAGGCTTATGATAGATATCTAGAGTTAAAAAGTCAAGGTGAAGAGGTATAGGTTCGTGAATCTAGGATTAAAATTTAACTATGACGCTTCAGATAGATATTAAGACATTGTTAGGAATCTGGAATCAGTTATCAGGAATCTGTAAACTATACTGATTCCAGATTCCTGGTTCCCGACACGAAAGTATTGTAATATACCCATTGAGTTTCATTTTGAATTCACATACCTATAAGTTGAAGTTAATAAAAGTATTGTGTGGTTAGAAAATTAATTTGTAAGATTATGTTTTGGTGCTATAATTTATGATTTGACAGAAGTGAGAGGTTGTTCTATAATTAAGGTATCAGATAAAGAAAGTGATTCTTTAGCGTTCCCCGATAGCTCAGTTGGTAGAGCAGATGGCTGTTAACCATCGAGTCGCAGGTTCGAGTCCTGCTCGGGGAGCCATTTTTATTTTTTGCAGGATTATTTAAAGACTACAGAGAATAAATAGAGTAAAATACATCTATTTTAAATATTAAATTTTATTGGGAAGATGGATTATTTCTCTCTTGGAAGGGTTTCCAAGAGTGGAAGGGGGCTTGATTATGTTAAAGGAAGCGATTTATCATCAACCTTATGGAAACTATGCTTATCCAATAGGTGAGGATAAATTATTTATACAGTTAAGAGCAAAAAGAGGAGATTTAGAGAAAGTACATGTCATTTATGATGAGAGGTTTAGAGATTGGGATAATAATTTACCCCGCTTTACTCTTGAATTGGACAAGTATAGTTCAGATGAATTTTTCGATTACTTTAGAGTAGAGATGCAATTTTCTAAAAAAAGATTTAAATATTATTTCTTATTAGATGATGGGGCAGAACAGCTTTATTATTCTAATTATGGTTTTGCCAAAGATGTAATTGATTATAATGGATGTTTTCAATATACATATATTTGTGAAAAGGATTACTTTGATACACCACAATGGGTCAAAGATGCTGTTTTTTATCAGATATTTCCTGATAGGTTCTGTAATGGAGACCATTCTATTAGCCCTGATAACTTGACAGACTGGAATGAGAGACCACAGTGGCATTCCTTCTATGGAGGAGATTTGGTAGGGATTATTGAGAAGTTGGATTACTTAGAGGAGTTAGGTATTACAGCAATTTATTTGACTCCTGTTTTTAAATCTTCTACTAACCATAAATATAATATTATTGATTATATGGGGATTGATCCAGAGTTTGGTGATATAGATACCTGCAAAGAGTTGGTTAATCAGGCCCATCAACGAGAAATCAAGATTATCTTTGATGGAGTATTTAATCATACTAGTAATGAATTCTTTGCTTTTCAAGATATACTAGAGAAGGGTGAGGCGTCCAAGTATAAAGATTGGTATTATATTGATAACTTTCCTGTCAAAAAAGCACCTAGTTCAACTCGAGGGATGATAAATAAGGTTATAGAAAAGTTGCTCAAAGCAGATTCATTGGAGGTAGTTGATTTAAAAGAGAAGATAATTATTGAATTAGAAGTGGAAAGTAGAGTGGATAAAGAGTATGTTCTTTCTTTGATAGATTATCTTATAAAACAGCGCAATAATGGTGAAGACATATCCAAGCTAGATGGCCATCAGCTCTGGAAGAGAGCAACTGAAGTTGATGAATTAGCTAAAATTATCTACCCTAATTATGAGACTTTCGCTAATGGTGTTTGGACGATGCCTAAATTAAAGACTGCCAATTCAGAGGTAAGGGATTATCTATTAGAAGTAGCTAGGTATTGGATTGAGGATATTGGGATAGATGGATGGAGATTAGATGTTGCTGATGAAGTTGATCATTATTTCTGGAGAGAGTTTAGAAAGGTAGTAAAAGAAGCAAATCCTGAAGCTTATATAGTAGGAGAGGTGTGGAATGATGCCACTCCTTGGCTAAATGGAGAGGAATTTGATGGTGTGATGAACTATCTCTTTGCCATGGCTGTTTGGGATTTCTTCTCTAGAAGAAAGATTAATGTCAATACTTTTGAAGATAGATTATCTAAAGTTAGAACATTATATAAGATACCTGCTCAAGTAGCATCATTAAATTTAGTAGATAGTCATGATACGGGACGAGTCTTAACAATTTCACATGGAGATAAGACCCGTCAAAAATTAGCAGTAGCATTCCAAATGACCTATCTCGGTGCTCCAATGATTTACTATGGTGATGAAGTAGCTATGGAAGGTGGCGGTGATCCCGATTGTAGACGAACAATGATTTGGGATGAAGAAAGACAGGACAGAGATATGTTTGAATGGTATAAGAGCTTAATTGCTATTCGCAAGGATAATATAGCTTTGAGGACTGGTGATTTTACTTTAATCAAGAAGGATGCAATCAATAATATCTATGCCTTCACTCGTAAAAAAGAAGATAATCAGTTATTAGTTATCTTTAATAATAGTAATTTAAGTGCTAAGTTAGAGTTTGAATTGGAAGATTTAAATATAGATACAACTACTTTTATAGAACTACTAGCTAAGCGAGACTATCAAGTAGAAGATGGAAAGATTAAAATTGATGTGGAAGCTTATAATGTAGCTATTTTAAAGGCAGATAATAATGAATAATTAGTGATAAGTTGTTAGTAAAGAAGAAAAATAATAAGATGATGTATTATTATATGGGAATGATTAAGTTGATTTAGAATTTAAGGATAAAACAAAAAAATTTGCTATGAATCTATATAAATTAAGCTAATGATTTTCATAAAAGATATAGATTGAAATCTTTTTTGACACAAACTAAAATATTTAACATTTATTGGTAATTGTATAGAGTATCGGCTTGCGTAAGAGGAGAAAAATCTAGTAATGTCAAAATATTAGAATTATGCGTTGTGTTAATTAAATTCAAAACCTCAGACCTCACCCTACCCCTCTCCTTATCTAAGGAGAGGGAATTAGTTACTTGTTTTTGCTCTGACTCCCTTTCTCCTAAGGTAGGAAAATTCAATTTTGCACGAAGAGTCTTGCACTCTAGATTTATAGAGAGGTTAGGGATGAAATCTGAAAGGTGTCACAATATTTATTGTTGTATCAGTTTTTCTACTAGTACAAGACGTTATAATTAGAAATCACTATCCATTTATAGATATGATTTTGAATATAATGACCTAGACTTATTCGATATAGACAAAAGCTTTTTGAACAAGTTAGGAGATTTAGTAAATAATTTAGCTTGGCTAGATCAATATTCAGGTGTAAAATACCTTTTATGATATTCAAATTGATATGAGCGATGCTATTGAATTATAAAATTTTATAATTCAAATTAATATGATATCTGAATAACAAAGAGTAAAAGACGAATTCTCTCTACAATCTTTCTTTGGTTTAGAGGGAATTCGTCTTTATAACTTTTTTAGATAACCTATTTTGAATATTATGTAAGAAGATATTAAAATTATTGCTGTTATTAAAAATACAAAATCCCATATATAAAAAATATAATTATTTATTATCTGATTTTGAATTAAATATATTATTATTAAATATCCACATA
>Ga0163226_1000086_pt1 | contig 19172 bp, 20 predicted proteins | sample MSEWel2016_07_13_2_FD_113144 | JGI IMG/M metagenome (GOLD analysis project Ga0163226, IMG submission 113144) | Subsurface microbial communities from deep shales in West Virginia, USA - MSEEL Well Study Marcellus 5H_2016_07_13 ...
GTACAGTTTATAGTTAAAAGATTAAAACCTTTATAATCATTGATATTATAAGATTTTAAGATGTTTTGAACTTAACTGTCAACCGTTAACTGTACACTGTAAACTAAGACACGAAAGTGTCGCTTTATCTCTCTATTCTGTCACTCGAAATATTCTATCACCCGAATTACAGATCTTTAAGCCCAAATAAACAAAAAGAGACACGAAAATTTCGTGCCTCTTCACTATTCTTACCATTTCTTCTCTGTGGCTACAGCTTCAATCTCATGGGTTGCTCCTCTAAGCATTAAATCACCAACAACCTGTTTAGGTTCTTTTCCTTCAAATAAAATCCGATAAACCTGCTCTACAATCGGCATATCCACTTCCAACTCTTGAGCTAAGGTATAAACAGCCTTAGCAGTTCTAATCCCTTCTACAACCATCTGCATCTCTGATAAAGCTTCATCTAAACTCTTACCTGACCCTATCTTAAAACCTAATCTTCGATTTCGACTATGTTTACTAGCACAAGTCACAATTAAATCTCCTAAACCAGTTAAACCAGCAAAGGTCATAGACTCTGCGCCCATAGCCACCCCTAAACGCTTAACTTCTGTAATACCACGAGTAATTAAAGCTGCTATTGCATTATCTCCAAAATCAAGACCATCAGAAATACCAGCAGCAATTGCAATAGCATTTTTGACTGCCCCACCAAGCTCAACACCTACTATGTCAGGATTTGTATAAACTCTAAACCAATCAGACATGAAGATATCTTGAACCTGTTGAGCCAACTCTTTATTCTCATTTGCTACTACAACAGTAGTCGGATGACTTAAAACTACCTCTTCTGCATGGCTTGGTCCACTTAAAGCTACAATCCTATTATCAAATTTCTCTTCTAACTCATCTTTAATAACTTCAGACATTCTCAAATGGGTACCTTCTTCTATACCCTTAGAAGCAGTAACAATGATTACATCATCAGCTAATAAGCCCTTTAAGTTCTTAGCTACTATTCTAACTATATGTGAAGGCACAACTATAACTACTGCTTTAGAATTAGTAACTGCTTTTTTTAAGTCGGTAGTAGCTTTAATACCTTTAGGAAGTTTAATTCCTGGTAAAAATGAATGTTTTTGTTCCTGATTAATTTCAGCTACTCTATCTTCTGAAACATCCTGTAACCAAACATCATAACCATTATTATCTAGAACAACTGCCAAAGCAGTTCCCCAACTACCTCCTCCAATTACTGCAACCTTATCATTCATATCCGTCCTCCTAACAATACCTTTTATAATATCATCATCTCTCAATTAACATCAACCTTATTTATTTACTCTTTTATTTAAGCTAACCTTATTCTCAGTTCCAGCCAATAATCTCTTGATATTAGCTTGATGCCGATAAATTACAAAAATTGCAATCAATACTGCTAAGATTATAAAGATAGTCTCCTGAGCAAATAAGTACATCAAAATCGGTATTACTATAGCTGCTACTATAGAAGCTAAGGATACATACTGGGTAATCAGTACTATAATAAGCCAAACTAAAAAAGCAACTAAGATAGTTTTAGGTGATAAACTGATTAAAACTCCTACAGAGGTTGCTACTCCCTTACCTCCTTTAAAGTTTAAAAAGATTGGCCAATTATGCCCTGCAATAGCTAATAATCCAGCTACTAAAAGCAATAATGGCTGATCTGCAAAAAAGTAACGGGCTACACTTACAGCTATAAATCCTTTTCCTATATCTAATAAGGCTACTAAGATTCCTAAACCTAAGCCTAATATTCTAAAAGCATTGGTAGCCCCTACATTACCACTTCCATACTCACGAACATCTACTCCTTTGACCAATTTAACAACCAATAAAGCAAAGGGAATAGAACCTAATAGGTAAGCAAACAGCATTACTAAAACTTCTTTAATCATTGTATCTCCTCCGAATAAATTATCTTCCTCTAGCTAATATCTTAATAGGAGTCCCTTCAAAACCAAAGGCATTACGAATCTGATTCTCTAAATAACGCTTATAAGAGAAATGCATCAACTCTGGATCATTAACAAACAGCACAAACAATGGTGGCTTTACTCTAGGTTGAGTAGCATAAAAAATCTTCATTCTCTTACCATGCTTATCAGATGGTGGTTGATTCATAGCTACAGCATCTTCAATCACCTTATTTAATAGATTTGTTGAAATTCTACGGTTATACTGTTCTACAACATAATTGACTATACTCAAAATCTCCATAACTCTTTTTCCTGTAAGAGCAGATGTAAAGATAATTGGAGCATAATTTAAAAATCCTGCTTGATACCTAATCTCTTCAATATATGCATTCATAGTATGGGTATCCTTCTCAACTAAGTCCCATTTATTAACAACTATTACCACACCTTTTCCTTCCTCATGAGCATAGCCAGCAATCTTCTTATCTTGGTCAGTTAAGCCTTCACTAGCATCTAATACCACTAGTACTACATCAGAACGGTCTACTGCCCTTAAAGAACGGATTACACTATATTTTTCTACCCCTCTATCTACTTTCCCCCTTCTTCTCATTCCAGCAGTATCAATGATTACATAATCATTATCATCATGGGAAAAAGGAGTATCGATAGCATCTCTAGTAGTACCAGCAATATCACTAACAATAACCCTCTGTTCACCTAAGATTCTATTAACTAAAGATGATTTTCCTACATTTGGTCGCCCAATTACTGAAATCTTAATTGTATCATCATCATATAGCTCTTCTTCTGTCTCAGGGAAATATTCAATTAGTTTGTCCAATAAATCACCTGTTCTTCTGCCATGTTCAGCTGAAATCAACTGAGGATCATCAAAACCTAATTCATAAAAGTCATACTTATTCATCTCTGCTTCTTGATTATTTTCAGCCTTATTAGCTACCAAGATAACTGGTTTATTAGATTGCCGTAACAACTCTGCTACATCTCTATCCATGTTGGTCAAACCTGCTCTAACATCTACTACAAACAAAATAACATCTGCTTCCTCTATGGCTACTTGTGCCTGATATCTCATTTGTGCCTTAATAGTATTTTGGTCTTCAAGCTCAATTCCTCCTGTATCAATCACAATAAAAGGATTGCCTAACCATTCAGAATCACCATAAATTCTATCTCTAGTAATACTTGGTCTATCCTCTACAATCGAAACTCTCTCCCCTACTAATCTATTAAATAGGGTAGATTTTCCTACATTTGGTCTACCTACAATCGCAACTACTGGTTTTATCACTATCTCCACCTCCAAAATTATCTCCTAACACTTTTTCTAATAAATCTCTGCCTTGATTCTTAACCTTAAGAACTTGGTTAGGAATCTCTTTAATAAAATCAGTCCAACTTAAATCATCTAAGAATAAGCTATCATCGTTTAGCACAATCTCTGGAATCAAAGTTAAACTTCCTAAATCATCAACTCCAACTAATGTATTTAAAATATCTGCTCCAGTCAACAACCCTGTAACTGTAACAGTAGAACCAAAATAAAGATTCTTTACTATAATTAGCTGAACCTCTAAGTTTTCTATTTGATTTAACCTCTCTACAATAGGTTCAATTGCTTTAGCTCCAGAAACAGAAGTTACCATAGTAACTTTACGATACTTTGCTAACTTCTGGGGTAACTCTTCTTTTAATTCTGCAAATTCATCTAATAATAACCTGACCATTCCTACCCCATTCTCCAATTGGAGAAAATCATCATAATAATCTGTCAAAGGAACCTCTTCTCCAGCCAATAAATAAAATTCATCAGAGAGATAGATAAAGTTAGTATCATACTCTGCTCTAAACTTATTCTGCCACTCTTTTACCATCTTAATTACTTCTTTGGCCTCTTTAGATGTAAAAGTTCTTAATTCATCTAAATCATCTCGATATTTAGTCAGTCCAACTGGAACGATAGCTAAGGATTTGACGTTAGGTAGAAATTCTCCTAAATCTCTAATTGTCTTCTCTAAGATTTCTCCATCATTGATTTCAGGGCAGAGTACCACCTGGGTATTAAGCTCTATCCCCGCCTCTACCAAATCTCTAATCTGCTCTAATATCCTGCCAGCCTTCTTATTTCTTAACATCCTAACCCTTATCTTGGGGTCTGTACTATGGACTGACACATGTAGTGGACTTAAATGCATCTGCTTGATTCTTGCAAACTCCTCATCAGACAGGTTAGTTAATGTGGTGTAACTTCCTCCTAAAAAGGAAAAGCGATAATCATCATCCTTTAGATTCAATGTCTTTCTAGTATTAGGTGCAGTCTGTTTTACAAAGCAGAAGATACAATTATTATGGCACTGCTTTAACCCATCAAAAACAATTTCAGAGAACTTAATTCCTAAAGGTTCATCATAGTCCTTCTCAACCTCTAGAATCCAACATTCCCCATCACTCTTAATTATTTCAACCTCTAGGTATGTATCAGTAATCAAGAATTTATAATCTATAAAATCTCTAATTGTATTCCCATTAATTCTAACTAAATTATCTCCGACCTCAACTCCCAACTCTTCAGCGATACTTCCTGCTTCTACTCCTTCAATTCTAATATATCTACTTACATCTTCAAATTCTGCAAATAATCTTTCTCCCATCTTTTATCACCTCTATTTGTCCACTCCCTTTATTATTATTATATATTAAGGTAATTTCGTCAAGTTAATTTATTAAATCACAGTCTTTACTATCTGTCTATATATTCCATTTGATTTCAAATTTAAAATAAATGACCCTTTGATATATAGAAACTGATAAACATTTGACATTAACAGTTATAAGTAATACTAAAAAGTTAAAATATTTTTTTGCAACGAATCTCACTAATTAACGCGAATTAAAATCAAAAGCCTTTAAATCTTTGACTTAATCTGTTAATATCTAATTGGTATGATTCGTGTTAATTCGTTGCTGGATTAATTCAATTTCTTTTTCATATTTTATATAGATAAAAAAGACTAGCAGTTGCTAGCCCTTAATAGCATATAGAATTAATATCTTGATTAATAGAAAAGCGATATAATATAGTGATATTACGACACTTTGTGTCGAGTGTGAGCTATGAGTGTGAGTGTGTAAACCACCCTCTCCTAAATCCTCTCCCTGATAAGGAGAGGACTTTAACTTCTTTTTGTTCCTCCCCTTTTAAGGGGGAGGTTAGGTGGGGGATATTACTAAACTGTCGCAATATACCCATAATCCAATACCAAATACTTAAATTTAATTAATAGAGCAGATAATATTTTAATGCTTGACCAAAATGTAAACCCCATTCCCCAAATCATGGACCATCGATTTAGTTAATCTCGAAATCATCATCGAAATATACTCTAACTGATCTTCATCTTCAGCATAAAATATTGGAGCAGAGCCATTATCTACTTTATCCTTATCCTCATAAGAGGTTACAATAGCTAGAATAACATCATTAATCTCCATCTAACCCATCCTTTCTATGTAGTGTGAGTGTGACAAAAAAAGCTTTCTACTCGTTACCCATCACTTGTCACTAATTACTAATCTGATGCCATTCTCCCAGCTTTAGTCGCCAATGGAGCTCTACGAGAAGCCTCCAAAACCGGAGTACGCCTTACCGCTTCTAAAATACACTCTTCATCAGGCTCCATTGGTATCATAATAATATAAACTCTGCCTGTATGGAGATTAATCCTGGCTAAAGGTGTATAGTCTTGAACTCCAACATCTAATCTAACCCCTAATTGACTAACTATGTCATGGATAATCGCTTGCCGTTGACCTGTATTGGCTAAGGTAGCTCGTGCATTATCATCTTTAGGTGCAATTACTATTCCTACTCCTGCTTTATTCCAACTCTCTTTTGCTTCTTTCAAGCCAATATTCATAATTACAGTATCTTCAATAGATAGATTGGCATTATTTGGACCAACAAATTCTATATCTACTACTCTAATCTCTGCAATATCACCTACATGATCCTCAGACATCAAAGTATATAAGATATAAACAACTATAGTACCAACAATCACTCCACCTGCTATATTTAAAGAGTTATAACCTATCAAGTTAAAAAAATAATAGCCAAAACTAGTTAACAAAGCAGCAATCATTGCTAAATAGTTTCTAGATTCAAAGACCTTAGCTATTCCCTCAATATAGGCTTGACCTCGTGGAACCAGTTCAGTCTCTTCAATCTGACTTAAAAAGTCCCTTTCCATATTCCTAATGCCACGAAATTGCTGAACAGCAGCCCCTAGAATAGTCACAGCTACATAGTTCTCCTCTAACATAGCTGGTAATACTAAAGCACCTAAAGCAGAAGCTAAAAAAGCTAAGGTCAAATGAACAATATACCCATGGGGATAGCCTGGATATTGGCGATAATCAACCCTTAATAACAATAATCGAGTAAAGGTTCCCAAGATAACTGCTAGCAAAATCACTTCTCCATACTTTATCATTTTATAGATCCACTCCTAATTATCATCCTCTCCTTTATCGTCATCTTCTTTTACCCCCAAAGAGTTACTAAATGCACCACCAGCTCCAGTTTTATTTGCAAAGAATAGAAATCCTCCTATAATCAATACAATCGCTAAAATAATTCCTATAGTACTAAAAGCACCTGAGGATTCATTAGCTTTAGTTTGCTTAGTTGTAGTTCCTCCAATCCCTAAAGCACCTTCACTTTCACCACCATATAGTAACTTATCAATAGAATCAGCAAATAAATTCACACTAACACTAGCAGCTTCTTGAGGCTGAACATAGGTTGCAAACTCCAATATCAAAGAACGTGGAGAGAGATCTTGATTATACTTACCCTTAGCATAGAAGATACCTTTGATTAGTCCAGGATAATACTTATCAGTAACTGCTTTAATCTCTTTAGCAAACTTATCATTGACCTTCATCTGTGGGTTCTGACGCCCTACTACCAGTCTCACCTGTCCAAACTTTTTACCATTTATATCAGCAGTATATTCCTTACTATTAGGAACTCCATCACGATGTATATCAAAGATAGCATCTGGTCTCTTTCTTGCCAATCTAGTAGCTGTTCTACGAGAACGTTCATAAGCACCACCATCATGAGGATCATGTTTAGATTGATTATGAATAACTTCAATACCTTTCTTCTCTAAAGCCTGAGCAAGCATTGTTGCTACATTAAATACATCTCCCTTTCCTGGTTCACTATGGGTTCCACTGGTAGGCTTATAGGATTCATCACTGTGAGTATTATAAAGAGCAATCAACTTATTACCCTTTTGAGCTAATAGTCCTTGTGATAAAGCAAATAAATTGTCCTCACCCTCTATCAGCTTTACTGTCCCTTCAAACTTAGCAATACACCTCTTACCATCTACTTTAATGATTCTATACTTCTTGTTCTGTTCATTGAGATAATAATCACCTACACTGACTTCCATTGCTGTTTCAAAAATAGTATCACCACTCTTTTGGGCAACTACTGTAAAATAACTTTGATCCTGTTGTGCATAAGTATTAGGTGAGAATAGCAGAAAGGATAGCGTAATCAAGAAAAAAGCAGTTACTAGACTTATTTTATTCATCATCATCTTCACCATCCTTCTTCTCATCCTTATTGTCATAGCCCAACTCTCCAACCTCCATTGAATGAGCCAACTTAGTATCTTTAAACTTTTGACTCACATTGTCATCGTCTCTAAATAATCGCTCTCTAGATTCTCCTACTAGTTCTGATAAGAGCACAGCCAATAAACCACCAATAACTATTGAATCAAAGGCTCCTGCTCCTCCTATATCAGCCTCACCAGGAACTCCTCCCAAAGTAATTCTGACTACATGAATTAAATCATAAATTAAAAATCCCAAAGTACCTGCTACAAAAGCCTCCTTACGAGAACGTCCAATTAGATAAGCAATCACACCTGAGACTATTGGAAAGAGATAATTTGTATCTATTAAAGTATGCCCCTCTTCAAATTGATAAAATTGGGTCAAAGCAAAGATTGCTCCACCAGACAATATAGTCGCTACCACTGCTCTAAAAACTTCTTCTGCTCTATCTGCTTTAGCCAAGAGATAAAGGCCAAAACAACAGGAATTATTGCTCCCCCTAAATTGATTGTAATTAAAGGATTAGTAGAGATTGGTATATCTATATAACTGCCCAGTATCATTAAAGCAAAAAAGATAAGTAATGCAGTCTTACTCAATCCCATTTTTTCTATCATCTGTTCTGCAAAACCAAAATAGATTACCAGCTCTAAAACCACTAATAATACCACTCCTGTAGGCACTGCTTTTGCCTCCTTTTGCTAAAATATATTTATAGTAGCCTAACAAAATTTATTATTAACTAGTTTTAACCTGCTATAATTTAATTATTCATCAATGGCTTAAATATATGATCATTGGACTTTATAAAGAGAGATTGCGACACTTTGTTTATTAAGTAGACAGCTGGGTAGGTGGGTAGGAACTGCCTAACTACCTAAACTTCTAACTCCTAACCATCAAAGAAAAAGTGTCGCAATATATCCAAACTATGATACTATCCGTCTTCTCTCAATATTGCATTTTAAAAAAATGTTATATAAAGAAAAAAAGCAACCTCCAGGTTGCTTTTAGAATATATCAATATTAAATTTATCTTGGCTGTACAATCAGTTTAATAGCCGTTCTTTCTTCTCCATCAATCTCAATGTCTGTAAAAGCAGGGATACAAATCAAATCAATTCCACTTGGTGCTACATATCCTCTTGCAATTGCTACTGCCTTTACTGCTTGATTTAGTGCACCAGCTCCTATTGCTTGAAGCTCAGCTCCACCATTATCTCTTAATACACCAGCTAAAGCTCCAGCTACAGAATTAGGACTTGAACTAGATGATACTTTTAGTACTTCCATGTTTAAATACCTCCCCATTTGTTTTGATAAATTAATTTAATGAATTTTATTGTATATATTTATTTCAACATTTGCAAAACAATTCCTTCTTTTTTTGGAAAAAATATTATTTTTTCTTTAAGAGATTTAATTAGATTTATGTACCATAGTGACTCTTTTAACTTTTATAACTTGAACAGCCTTATTGTCAACTTCAACAATCAAACCAGATAACTTAGCATCACCTGTAGCTACCTTAAACCTATTTGGCATCTGGGTCAAAAACCTTTCTAAAGGTTCATCTATATTCATCCCCAAGATGGAATTTACTCCACCAGTTAACCCCAAATCAGTAATATAAGCAGTTCCTTGAGGTAATATCCGTTCATCAGCAGTTTGAACATGGGTGTGGGTACCTACTAGGGCTAGTACTTTACCATCAGCATACCAACCTAAAGCCTCTTTTTCTGCAGTAGCCTCAGCATGAAAATCAACTACAATAGCATCAACTTGACCTTTTAACTCTTCAACAACTTTATCTAAACTACGAAAAGGACATAGATAATTCCCTATATATACCCTTCCTAATAAGTTAACTACCCCTAAAGTGATATCTTCTTTTTTAATGATTTGAAATCCAACTCCAGGGGCTCCTGGAGGATAATTATAAGGCCTAATTACCTTATCAGTATCATCGATAAAGTCAAAAATCTCTCTATTATCCCAAGTATGATTACCAGTGGTTAATAAATCAATCCCATATCCAATAAGTTCATCCATTACTCCTTGAGTTAAACCAAAACCTCCAGCAGCATTCTCTCCATTAGCTATAACAAAATCTAATCCTTCTGATTCAATAATTTGAGGTAATAGTTCTCTAACTGCTCTTCTACCAGTTCTCCCTACTATATCCCCAATAAATAAAATTTTCATTTAAAGAGTTCCTCCTTATACTATCCAACCCCATCATATATATACACTATAAGTTAAAAATTCCTATATTAAATATTTTCAGATCCTTGCTTATAAGATCTTTAATATTAATGATACCCTCTAACATAATAATATACTTTCTAACTCATTTAAATAATATTCATCAAAAGAGCATAAACCCATACTATATCATAATTATTCCAAAAATTTATTAATAAAATTAAAGCTCTTATCAAATTATATCTAAGTTAACAACTTAAGAATTATTTCTATTTTTATTAAATACTAAAACCTTATCTTCTTCTATAAAGCCTAAATATTCACGACCCATATCTTCTAATAAATTATCTTTAGATACTTCTTCAAGCAAAGAATCTATAGTAGAGGATCCTTTAGAATAATAGAAATTTTGATTCTTTAGTAGTTTATCATCAAAAATACCCTCTAAAACTGAAATTATAAAATCTAATTCATTCTTAGAGCATCCCTCTAAATCTCTAATCATATTTAGCCTAGTTAAACCACTATAATCATCCTTGCTAAGTATAATATTTTGATTATCTTTCTTTTTAAACCTGTTAAATAATCTAAAATTCTGCTCTATCTTTCTCTTCTGGTCTATCCAACTTTCATAAGTTATCTCTTTCTCAATTAAAAAAGATATCTTTAAACTCTTCTCCTCCAAATTAATATCTACTGTATTAATAAGCGGGTACTCAAGCAAAATAGATGTTAATAACTCTATGCTATTATCACGATTTAATTTAATTTTATTTGTCTCCATAGCTAGCACTCCTTTAAAATTTACATTATTAGTCTATTCATTAGTTGATTGTTTTGTACTTGTATACTACTTACTTTACTTAACTAATTACATACAAACTCACAAATTCCTGCTTAAAACAAAGAATTTTAATCTAAAAATAATACCTGTTAAAAAATTTTCTTCTAGATTTAAGATAATAATATTAATTAGGAATTAAGTTTAAGATTTAGACTAGACTTTAATAATTTAAAGGATATATACAAAAAGTGACCCTAGATAGGGTCACTTTAAAATTATTTAGCATATTGAACTGATCTTGTTTCTCTAACCACAGTTACTTTAATCTGTCCTGGATATTCTAAATTATCTTCTATTTTTTTAGCTACATCATAAGCTATTTTACTTGATTTAGTATCATCTACATCTTCAGGTTCAACCATAATTCTGATTTCACGACCAGCTTGAATAGCATAGGATTTTTCTACACCTTCAAAAGAGTCAGCAATATTCTCTAAATTCTCTAAACGTTTAATATATGATTCTAATGTTTCACGTCTAGCACCTGGTCTAGCAGCTGAAACAGCATCTGCTGCTGCAACCAATACCGCTTCTATAGATTGAGGCTCAACATCACCATGATGAGCTTCAATAGCATGAATAATCTTCTCTGATTCTCCATGTTTACGAGCAAAATCAACCCCTATCTTAACATGGGATCCTTCAACTTCATGGTCAATTGCCTTACCTATGTCATGAAGTAGTCCTGCTCTCTTAGCTATATTGACATCTACTCCTAATTCAGCTGCCATCACACTAGCTAAATGGGCAACTTCAATAGAGTGTTTTAGTACATTTTGACCATAACTTGTCCTATACTTCAATCTTCCTAATAGATACATAGTCTCTCGGTCTAAACCATGTACTCCTACATCAAATGTAGCTTGTTCACCAACCTCATAAATCTTATCATCTATCTCTTGACGGGCCTTCTCTACCATCTCTTCTATGCGGGCAGGATGAATTCTACCGTCTACAATAAGCTTTTCTAAGGCAATTCTAGCTATTTCACGTCTAATAGGATCAAATCCTGATAAGACTACAGCTTCTGGTGTATCATCGATAATTAAATCAATACCTGTTAAGCTCTCTAAAGCTCTAATATTTCTACCTTCCCTACCAATAATTCTACCTTTCATTTCATCATTTGGTAGCGATACCACTGAAACTGTAGTTTCAGCAACATGGTCAGCAGCACAACGCTGGATAGCAGAAGAGATAACCTCTTTAGCTCTCTTGTTGGCTTCTTCTTTAGCTCTTGTTTCGATATCCTTAATTTTCTTAGCCATTTCATGTTCAATCTCATCTTCTACTTGGCTTAATAATAATTCTTTAGCTTGTTGAGTTGTTAATCCTGCTAAATACTCTAGCTTCTCAACTTGCTTATCATATAAATCATTGATATCTCTTTCCTTCTTCTTAACAGAGACTTCTCGATTTTTAATAGTTTCTTCTCTAGATGTTAGAGTTTCAGCTTTACGTTCCAAATTTTCTTCTTTTTTCAGCAGACGACTTTCAAATCGTTGTAATTCATTACGACGCTCACGACATTCTTTTTCAACCTCATCTTTAACTTGATGAGCTTCTTCTTTAGCTTCCACCAATAACTCTCTCTTACTAGATTCCGCTTGACGTTTTGCATCTTCAATAATTCTCTTTGCTTCTGCTTCAGCAGTTCCAATCTTACTCTCTGCAATATATTTTCTAACGGCAAAGCCAGTTATTACTCCAACTAATAAAGCAACAATCATTAAAACAAACTCCATGCCTTTCACCTCCATTTCATTATTTAATTGTAAAATTACGAAGATTTAATTTTTTCTTAAGAAAGTACCACGTTTATATTTTATCTTCTTATAGTTGTTATGTCAAGATAGAATACCTCTGAGAAGGGGGTTAATCTCTTTATAATTGAATAAATTCGATATCTATTAACCTTAAATTGTAATTAGAGCAAAAAATTAAATATTAATTATAGAAAATCTTATAAATAATAATTCGTTGTAGGAAGTATATCAAAATTCTTTGACACTTACTTCACTCTTACCCTCCTTTAATTCTACCCTAAAGGCCTTATCAGCCACTTCACTTAAATGTTGCTGGTGTGTAACTACAACAATTTGGCGTTCAGAAAACCCATGTACCTCTTTTAAAAATTGAGTCACCCTCACTATATACTCGTCACTAACATGTTTTGCAGGCTCATCTAAAATAATTGGTCCATCAATAGGCGGATTATTATGGCTCTGTAGAATTGCTATTCTCAAAGCTAAAGAGACAACATCAACCACCCCTCCACCCCGAGCATCTTGGGGCTCATTTTTAACCCTGTACTTCCCCTCTTGAGAGACTACATAAAAATCTGCCCAAGGCTGTCCTCCCCGATTTCTCAGCTCTATCTCAAAACTAAAGTTCTCACCAAAAACATACTGTAAAAAGTGTGTTACTAAAGACTCTATCTGCTGTCTAGACTGCTCTCTAGCAAATTCAGAGGTCTCATGAAAGAGGAGATTGACCTGCTCTAATAAATCTCTTTCACTCTTTCGCTTTTCCAACTTCAACCTACTCTCTGCAATTACCTGCTCTATATGCTCCTTAGTCCCTTTCTTCTGGTCATACTCACTCTGTAATCGATTTACATTCTCTTCTAAACTATTAATAATATCAGCTATAGGCATATATATCCTCCTTCCCTAAAAAAAGTGTGAGTGGCGGTGTGAATGTGAGCAAATTTTCTTGAAGAGTCCCTTTACATTAATTTATCCTAACAAAAGTTTAATTTCTAAACTGAAAAGTAACTCTATACTCTCCCACACTCATAACCCCCACTGACACTAATCTACTTTCCCCTGTAACACATCTTTATCAGGCAACATCTCTTTAGCTTGCTTTAATAGTTCTTGAAGCTTAGCCTCTGTCTGCTTAATCTCTTCTTCTAAATTATCAGGCTCTACTCCAAACTCTTTAATCTCTGCCACCAACTTCTCATTATCCTTCTTTAAAGATTCCATTCTTGCTTCACTTTGCATCTTCAATTTATTAGCAGTATCAAGTTCTTTTTTGATTTGAGTAATCTCTTGCTCATATTTTGCTATATTAGCCATTTAATTCACCCTTTCTATTTATTGTTATCACTATTCACTATCCCTTAATTTCTTCTAAGATATGCTCTATCACATTCTCATCAACCACACTCAAACAGGTGGGGCATCTTCCTTCCTCTTTTAGATAATCACCATAATCTTTAGCTAGTTGATTAACTTTATTTTCCTGCTTAGCTAACAAAGTAGATAGTTGATTAAACTCCTTAAGGTTCTTTACCCTAGCTTGATTAAATTCTAATAACCTAGCAAGTTTAATTTTCTTCTCACCCATAGCTTCAAATATCTCTTCTACCTTATCTACATCAGCCAATGCTTTAGCTTGAATATACTCTCTTCTATATTCAGCTCTCATTGACTTCTGTTTAGTGAGCACTTTAGCTAAAGTCTTAGTCTTCTCTAAGAGATAAGGCAACTCTTTATCTATAATTTCTGATACTTTAATAACATCCTGACTTGCTTCAATAACCCTCTTTTTAACCTCTATATCACTGATATTCTCTTGATAAGCTTGATGATATTTAATCAGCGAAGCAAGCTTTTTACTCTCTTTACTTAAGAGATTAAATATCTCTTCTATCTTAGCTAATCCCTCAAGCTCTTCTAATATCCTACTTCCAACCTTGATACTATGTTCTTGCTTCTTATATTCAATAAAGTATTTATCTAAAAGTCTCAATCTATCAACAGTTAAGCTCAATTGATTATATATCTTAAGTAATTTATCTATATCTTTTAATTCATCTAATATTTTGCTGTAATTATTCAATTTCCTTTGCTGTTCTTTATAATTTTTCAGATATAACAGTATCTTATCTAACCTACTATTATTATCAGTTAAACTAGAATAAACTGAATCTAACTTATCTAAATTATTCAGCTGATTTAATATCTTCTCAACCTCACCTTGCTCACAAGCAAGCTGTTCTTTTCTATCCTTGAAGTATTTTAACTTCTCTAATTTTTTATCGATACTCTTTAATTCAAATAATACCTTCTTCTGAGAATCAATATTTTCTTTAATCCTATCTAAATTATCAAATTCCTTTAATTTATCTTCATTTTCTGCAATCAGCTCTGTAAGTTGGTTCTGCTCTGCATTATTTCTTTTGATATCTCTAGTAGTGCTTTGAATAGCCACATCAACAACATGGACATTGATTAATCTACCTAAGGTTTTTGCTCTAATAGATCCACTGTCAGTTAATAAAAAAGCACCTTCTAATTGGTAATCTATATTTAAAGTAGTCTCATCATCTGTACCCAAATAGATCTTTCTCATTCCATGAACCTCAAGTATCTCCTCAGGAACTCCACTTCCTACCTTCTCAAAGACATGCTCCTCACCCTCAGGAGTAATTAGAATATATCTATTTTTACTTGGGGTTCGCTTTCGAATAATCTTAAAGCCGTTACTCAACTCAATTCCTACCTGGCATTTCTTCTTGCCATGGCGGATAAAGTCACTTCCCCTAGGTTCATTGTATAAGACCCACCTTAAGGCTCTAATAATTGCTGACTTTCCTTGATCTGAAGGTCCTGTAATTACATTTAAGCCCTGACTAAGGTTTAACTTACTATTCTCATGGGATTGAAAATTTATCAGCTCAATACTCTTAATACTTACCATTAATTATTCTCACCACCTTGACCAACCTCTTCTTGTGCTAACTCTAACCTATGTAATGCTTCTTTGATTGTACCATCTTCTAGACCTTTATTACTGGCTATCTTATTTAAAATAGCATCGATACTAAAGACCTTAAATTCATCGGAAGCCTTGATCTGCCTAATAAATTCTGCTAATTTCTTATCTCTAAATTTCTCTTCCTCGATAGCAGTACGGTCTAAAACCGCTTTACCTTTTTGTGCCGATTTTAGCTTTCTTAAATTAATATTAATCTCATCCTTTAAATCAATAATAGCTACTTGAGGAGTACGATTAATCTCTTTGATATCAGCACTTGCCCTTACCAAAGAGCCTGGATTTAAAAAGTATCTACCTTTATAATCCTTTACCCCAAACCCTAAATGATAATGACCTGCAATAGTAATATCTGCTTCTGTCTCTACATCCTCAATCAAAGTAAATCCAGATTCAAAAAATGGTCTGTCCAACAACATTCCATGGACTATATGAATAGCATAATCAGCACTACTACCCTTTTTAACATAATAAGCATCACTGTTCTTATTATCTATGGTATAATCAAAATTCTTTCCAGATAATTGTAAAATTGTACCGTTATCATCATTTAATAAAATTGGTTCATCAGGAATCAAATTAACAACCCCTGAAGCTATCAGTAATCCTAACATTGTTCGTGGTAAGGTCTGCGGATTATGTCCATATAAATCATGATTTCCTGCGACTATATAAATCGGTTTAGGATAAGTCCTTAATACCTTAACAAACTCACCAACTACAGAGGGGGCTGTATCAGGACGATCAAATAAGTCACCACCATGGAGAATATAATCAACCTCTTCTTCAATTGCAATTTCTCTTACCTCTGTTAACTTTCTTAATAGAGTCTCTTTAAAATCATCCAATCTTCTGCTGGGATTAGTTCCTCTAATATGGGTATCTGTCAAAAACAAGAGCTTCATTCAATCACTCCTTATCTAAATCATCTAAAGCTAGATTAATAATATCAAAACTGAACCCTTTTCTTTGTAAGGCTTGGGATAACTTATTTCGCTTCTCCCAGTCATCATATTTACGATATCGTTTTTCCTTCTTCTTAGCCAACTTAAAAGCCTTCTGGTACTGGAGTTCATAACTATATTCAGCGGCTAGCTCTTCTTTAATTATTCTCTCATCAACCCCTTTTTCTTTAAGTTGCATTTTAATCACCCAAGGACCATAATTTCTAGTTATTCTATCTCTAATCCAAGCCCCTGCAAATTCTCTATCATTAATATAATTCAACCTTTCTAATACCTTAATTACCTGTTCAATAATAAATTCATCAAAACCTTTATCAGCCAGTCTTCCCCTTAGCTCTTGGCAACTTCTCTGCCGATAGGATAAGAGGTTAAAAGCAGCCTTTTTAGCTTGAATAAAGTCTTCTTGATTTAAGATATACTCTAAGATATCCTCTGTTAACTTATAGCCTTTCTTTAACTTAAATTTATAGATCAACTCTGCATCTACCCCTACTAAAAATTCACCATCAACAAAGACCGAGCATCTACCATTATCCCTCTTTTGAGCTTCAATCTTAGTTATTTCTCCAACAAAATTCATTACCCTTAACACCCCATAATCTCTATTGAATAAAACATTCTATATATGATACTAGCCACAGGTTTAAACCTGTGGCTAACAAAATAATTCATAGTTTCTTAGAAAAGAACTTTAAAGTTCTTTTTCATTAAGCTGACTCCTTGTTCTCTTTCTTTCCTTTACTATCATTTTTAGCTTTAGTTTTATCTTTATCTTCCTGTTCAGGCTGAGCCTCTTCTTCAATTATTCCTAGCTTAACCTTAACCTTATGCTCAATCTCTTTTAATAGTTCCGGCTTAGTATCTAAATAATTTTTAAAGTTATCTCTACCTTGCTCTCGGTGGTCATCACCATAAGAGTACCAAGAACCAGCCCTATCAACTATATCCTCTTCTACCGCCATATCTAAGATACAACCTGCTGCCGAAATTCCAGTACCGTACATAATATCAAATTCAGCAGTCTTAAAGGGAGCTGCCACCTTATTTTTAACTACCTTTACTTGTGTTCTATTACCTAGATATTCATCACCATCTTTAATTGTCTGCCTTCTTCTAACATCTAATCTAACTGAAGAGTAGAATTTAAGAGCTCGTCCACCTGAAGTAGTCTCTGGGCTACCAAACATAACTCCAACCTTCTCACGGATTTGGTTGATAAAGATACAAGTACATTTTGATTTACTTAATACACCAGATAATTTTCTCATCGCTTGAGACATCAAACGTGCTTGAAGCCCAACATGAGCATCTCCCATCTCACCTTCAATTTCAGCCTTTGGTACTAAAGCTGCTACTGAGTCAACAACAATTAAATCTACAGCGCCACTACGAGCTAGTGCTTCACATATCTCTAAGGCATCTTCTCCAGTATTAGGTTGAGATACTAAAAGTTCATTAATATCTACCCCTAAATTCTGAGCATATTTAGGATCTAAGGCATGCTCGGCATCGATAAAAGCAGCTACTCCACCTTCTTTTTGCACCTCCGCAATCATATGTAGGGTTACTGTAGTCTTACCAGAACTCTCTGGACCATAAACCTCTATAATTCTTCCTTTAGGAACACCGCCTACACCTAAAGCTACATCCAAAGATAAAGCCCCTGTAGAGATGGCCTCCACATCCATTACCTTAGCTTCACCTAACTTCATAATTGATCCTTTACCAAATTCCTTCTCAATCTGGCTAAGGGTTCTCTCTAAAGCTTTCTTCTTCTCTGCTAATGACATACTATTCACTCCTTCTATTAATAATAAGCCTAAAAGCCCGAAATAATCAATACTTTTTCTCAATATGATAATATTATATTATATATCTTTTTAAAAAGCAATTACATAAAATGTCTTTACTACTAAGGATATTTAATCAAAGTTTCTGGATTTTATTCTCAAAATTCTATAATTCTATCTCTAATAAAGAATTATAAACAGCACCCTTATTTGTAAGTCTACTCTTCATTAATGATATCTTCTTTACTCTCTGTTCACAGTCAATTTCAAAAGGAAATCCTTGAAGTCTCTTACTAATTAAAGTGAAGTTCTTCTCTTGACGCCCTGTCCTTCCTAAAGTAATATGAGGAATATAAGTATGGGCTTCTGCCTTAAAGCCTAAAGCTAACATTGACTCTTCAAGTAGCTGTTGTAACTTCTTTAAGTTTTCTTTTCCATCTTCAATTCCAGCCCAAATTACCTTAGGATAGTCTATATTGGGAAAAGCACCTAATCCCTTAATTCTAATATCAAATTCTCCAATTTTACCTCTTAGCTCTAATAACTTCTCTTGAATAACATCAAGGCTATCCACTTCAACTTCACCCAAGAATTTAAGGGTAATATGAAAGTTATACTTATCAACCCAATTTATCTGTAAAGAACAATCTCTTAAAATATTCTTAATCTTCTCTAACTTCTCCTTAACAAGACCTTCTAGTTCTATAGCAATAAAGAGCCTTAATTCTTCATCCATTTTAAACCTCCTCCTTCTATAGTCATTCAACTTTACTATAAATTTGAATGACCGTAACGAGTAACAAGTGATGAGTAAAGAGTTAAATCCTATAAGCTTTATTCTAGGATTGAACGTCTATATAGATAAACAACTCTAGAATGTAATTTAAATATCCTAATAATTTAATACCTTTAAGTTCTTAACTAAAAACCTTAAAAGATAACTTTCAGCAACGAATCTACCGAATTTACGCGAATA
>Ga0163226_1000087_pt1 | contig 19169 bp, 21 predicted proteins | sample MSEWel2016_07_13_2_FD_113144 | JGI IMG/M metagenome (GOLD analysis project Ga0163226, IMG submission 113144) | Subsurface microbial communities from deep shales in West Virginia, USA - MSEEL Well Study Marcellus 5H_2016_07_13 ...
CTTTCGTGTCGGTGTGAGTGAGTAGTTTGAGTGTGTGTGAAGTGCCTTTCTATTGAATTTCACTCACACTCCCACACCAACTTACACTTATAAAAAGTGTCGCAATATATCCATTAAGTTACACCTAAAATTAAATACTGATAAATAATAAAGCTGCTTCAAATTAATTTGAAGCAGCTTTATTATTTGCTTTCTTGATTATTTTCAAAAATATTCATTATACTGTTAGAAAAGGCATCGGCTTTTCTCTCAAAATCTAGGTGTTGCATATTAAGACCGATAAAATAAGGGTGTTTGGGTATATCATCGCGAATATGTTTGACCTCATGGATAAATATCTTCTGTTGTAATTCAAAGCTCAAATTTTTATTGATAATTATGTAATAATTACCATGGCTTGATTTATAGACAAAACCCCATAGTTGTGGAGTAAGGTTAGTTATTTTAGGGTAGATATCATAATTGCGAGCAAGTTCGTAAAATTGTTGCGAATTATTCTGTAGATTCTTGAGAAAGGAGTTAATATCCTTATGCCCCATATCTTATTCTCTCCTCATCTTCAATAGTTTTAATTATCTCTATTACTCTATAGATTGATTCTTTGTCTAAGTTTCTAGTCTGTTTAAATAATAGTTGTAAATCCTCTCTTCTGGAGATTTCTTCCCAAAATTCATGTAATACTGGATCCTTTGATAGAACCTCTTTGATATGAAGGTTTGGATCTTGGCGTTGATTACTTCTACATAACAGATAATCGATAGATACATTAAATAGATCAGCTAACTTATTTAAAATATCTATATCAGGTTTTTTATCACCTAGTTCATAAAATACTACTTCAGATACTGGGATCTTTAATTCTAGAGCTAGTCCTCTTTGAGTTAACCCTCTCTTCTTTCTCTCATCTTCAAGTCTTTGGCTGAAAGTTGCCATATTTATTCACCACCTCTACTTTATAGTAATATATAAGGGATTGTCAGTTATTTAATCTAATTAATTTATTCTTCTATAACCAGATAAAATCCTGCTAAAAATCTTATATTAATACATAATTAGATGAAAATAAGCAGTGTGATTCATAGTTAGTCCATGTTAGAGATAAAGAGCTTAGGAGAGTATTCCCTTAAGCTCTTTTAACAATTTAATACGGTGACTTTTCTACTTATAGCTAAATTTTAATTTTCTAACCTTTTATTTTTATGTTCTAGGAATAATTAAAATTCTACCTGGGAATATTACATCAGGATCGGCGATATTATTCAATTCAACCAATGTATCTATATCAGTATTATATCTTTGGGAGATTGTGTATAAGCTATCTCCAGGGCGCACATAATATTCGATATGTCTACGTGGTGGTTTTGGAATTTCAATTGGCAGCGTAATGACTTGACCTGCTTGAGGATTATCAGCTAATCCTGGATTGAGTGCTCTAATCTTAGATACACTGGTATCATATTTGATTGCCAAGGCTCTTAATGTCTCTCCAGGTTGTAGTATATGCTCTGCATAATAACGGTCCCTAGGTGGTGGTGGTGCCTCTTCTTCTAGTGCACTCTCTAATTTATCTAACATATTAATCTGTCTAGCTTGTAGTGTTTCTAAATTTTCTGCTACTCTAACATAACGAGGGTCATCTAAAGAGTTTGTTAATTGATTATATAAAGCACGATTAGCCTTTTCATTCTTTAACAGTTTTTCTACTAGTTCTAAGCTACTAGGCATAGTGGCCTCCTTTCTAGTTGATTACTTTATTACAATATATGTGATAATGAGAATATATGTTAATCTATTTTTTAGTTTTAATATAGATAAACAACTTTAGAATGAAATAATAGAAAGATAGTGCGACACTTTGTGTCGAGTGTGAGCTATGAGTGTGAGTGTGTAAAACTTCTTTTTATTAGAGTTTACTCACACTCACACACCCACTCACGCTAATTTTAAAAGTGTCGCAATATACCCATTAGTTTTCATTTTAAAATCTGATAGTCATGATAAAGTCAAATTAACCTATAATTGTGATTAGACTCAAACTAATGTATATATCTAATAGTAAATGAGCAATATATTCTAGATGTCATTGAAATATTAAACTCAAGAAATTTATTTAAAATTAATTATTAAATAAATATATGGTGAAAAAGAATTGTTAGCCACAGGTTTTAACCTGTGTGTCCTATAAAGCCTACGGGTTAAAACCCGTAGCTAATTAAAATGTTAACTCTTTAATGCCATATAAATAGATTATTGTTGAAGCTATTGTAAATAGAACTCTAATTAAACAAAAGAGTAAATTAAAAAATAAATGTATAGATATCCTATTTACAAGGAATAATGTTAATGGAAACTTCAACTTGGCAATAAGTGGAGGGGAGTAGATGGGAAAAAAAGTTGAGATTTGTGGAGTTAATACCTCGGAACTACCGGTTTTAACCAATAAAGAGATGAGAAAATTATTTAGAAAGATGCAAGATGGAGACAAGTTTGCTAGAAATACAATTGTTGGTGGTAACCTACGATTGGTCTTAAGTGTATTACAGAGATTTAATAATCGGGGAGAGCCAATTGATGATCTTTTTCAAGTTGGCTGTATTGGGTTGATGAAAGCAATTGATAACTTTGATTTAAGTAAGAATGTTAGATTCTCTACCTATGCAGTTCCAATGATTATAGGGGAGATCAAGCGGCATCTTCGTGATAACAATCCGATTCGAGTTAGTCGTTCCTTAAGGGATACTGCATACAAGGCCTTGCAAATGAAAGAGAGTATAGAGAATAAAAAATCTAAAGAGCCTAATTTAAGTGAAATAGCTGAAGAATTAGGTATTTCAAGAGAAGATATAGTGTATGCTTTAGATGCAATTCAAGATCCGATTTCACTTTTTGAACCGATCTATCATGATGGTGGAGATCCAATTTATGTAATGGATCAAATCAGTGACAGTAAGAAAGAAGATGATAATTGGTTAGAAGCTATTGCTGTCCGTGAAGCATTAAGAAAATTAGATAATAGAGAGAAGCTAATTTTAGTATTAAGGTTTTATGAAGGAAAGACTCAGATGGAGGTAGCTGGAAATATAGGAATCTCTCAAGCCCAAGTGTCGAGATTAGAGAAAGCAGCTTTAGATAATTTAAAGAAGTACGTTAAGGAAGATTGAGGAGGATTAGTATGAAACGGGTCAGATTTGTAATCTTAATAGTCATAGTAATAGTTTCATTATTTATTTTACAAAGCAAAAGTAGTATAGTATTGGAGGACAAAGATACCCTTACATATGGAACTGATGATTTATTAAGATTACATATAGTTGCTAATAGTAATACTCTAGAAGATCAGAGAATAAAAAGAGATATTAGAGATGAAATTATAAAAAAAACCTCTAAGCTTTTTGTTTCTTTAAATAATCCTTTTCATGCTAAGGCTGTTGTCAAAGAAAATCTATCTTATATCAAAGGTATAGTTGAAGATAAATTAGCAGAATATAATAAAGATTATAAAGTGAGCTTAAAATTAGGTAAATTTCAATTTCCAACTAGAAGTTATGGAGATACAACTTTAGAAGCTGGTGAATATGAAGCTTTAAAGATACTTCTAGGAAAAGGTCGCGGTGAAAATTGGTGGTGTGTATTATTTCCACCTTTATGTTTTGTAGATTCTATGGATAAATTATCTGAGAGCGATCTAAAAAAATTAGCTACTAACAATGATTACCTAGCTAGTGAAGATATGGATGTAGAATTTAAGTTTAAATTTATAGAATTCTTAAAAAACAATCCTACATTTGTAAAATCTAAAGTAAAGTTATTTCATATTTTAGAGACTCCCTTTCCAGGTTTGAATAAGATATTCTTTTCTACTGAAAAGGGTAAAGAATAATTATTAAGAACCACAATAAAGCAGGTAGCGATGATATCGCTACCTGCTTTATTGTGGTTCAATACTATTATTACATAATATTGAGTAACAAACTTATGTTTTATACATATAATATTTATAAAGGAAGTTTAATCTAATAGTTTCTAATGGTTACTTATTAATTTGAAGGGGGATGAGTAGAGTTAAAACTTCAGAGCTAAAAAATAAAGAGGTTATTGATGTTAATAATGGTAAGCGTCTTGGGATTATAGCAGATATAGATATAGATTTAGTTGAAGGCAGAATTAAAGGGATATCGGTACCAAAGGAAGAGAAAGGATTTAAAATTTTTGGAGCAAAGGAGGATATATACATAGCTTGGGATGAAATAAGTAGAATTGGGCATGATGTAATATTGGTTGATGTGAGTAAGATAAATAATCATATGATTAATGAAGAATAATTAATCAGTAATAATGATTGATTAGTAATTATTCAAAACTAAGAATACTATCAATATACTTAAGCTGATAACCTTCAGAAATTTCTGAGGGTTTTTTATTATTTATAGATTTTAGAATATAAAAATCATAGTTTAGGAAAAATAATTATAAAATTAGTTATAATTTAAAACTTTAACAAAGGGGGCTATTAGTTATGTCTTTAAAGGATAAATTTGCTGATCAATTAGCAGAACTAAGTGGAGATGAGTTGGATAAATTAGAGAATATGGAGCTAGCAATTAATGAGGATAATCAGGGAAAAAGAATAAAATTAATGGTATTAAAGGATGAGAGATAATATTAATCCCCTTGATATATCAAGGGGATTAATATTTAGTTACTTTTATCTGATAGATGATATTTGTGATAAAAATATAATAAATTCAAAATTTATTATATAAAAATTGGACATCTCATATACAGTATGGTATTATTTGAATGTATACAAGATATTGTGTTTAAAAGTTATTAAGTTTAAGAAAGGAGAACGGCCATGCGATGTCCATACTGTACATATCTTGAAAGTAAAGTAGTAGATTCAAGAGCAACAGAAGAGAATACAACAATTAGACGAAGAAGAGAATGTTTAGAGTGTGGTAAGCGCTTTACAACTTATGAAGGAATAGATGAATTGCCAATTATGGTAGTTAAGCGTAATGGAGGTAGAGAGAGATTTGATCGTAATAAACTCTTAAATGGCTTATTGAAGTCTTGTGAAAAAAGACCTATCTCTAGAGACCAATTAGAAGGTGTAGTCAATTCTGTAGAGCAACAGATTAGAAATCAAATGGAAGATGAAATAGAGACTACTGTTATAGGGGAGTTAGTAATGAATTACTTAAGTAAATTAGATGAAGTGGCATACGTTCGCTTTGCTTCAGTATATAGACAATTTAAAGATATTGAGACCTTTAGAATGGAATTGGATAAATTATTAGGTGAATGATCTTCTAATGAACTATATATACTCTGCTATAAATTAACTATAAACGAGGTCTTATCCTCGTTTTTCTCTTATCTAAATTAAAATTAATAGGATAAAAACTATAATTATAGACAAGTATATAATTATAGTACATTGTGTTAGTTGAATCTTAATATAGATAATAGCGGTTAATAGATATATTGGAACAGTTTCGTGCTAAGAATCAGGAGTCTGGAATCTGTTAAATACACGATTTCCTATTTCCCGATTTATGAAAACTAAGTTGTTACCTTATCATTTTTTTACTAACACTATAGATCACACTATTTTGTGAATGCAGATGTAGAAGACTATCAAAATATTTGAAATTATAATTATATTATTTAAGTTGTATAAATATTGACTGGAGGATATAAATGGATAATTTATCTGAGGTAACTGAGAATTATTTAAAGAAATATAAGGTTGAGGATATAATAAATCAAAATTCTAAAATTTTATTTATTTTAGAATCCCCTCATACTCAAGAGATAAAGCAGGGGTATCCTGTAGCTGGAAGTTCAGGAGTAGATATGACCAAATTCATTTATGGTCAAGATTATAAGGATGCTTTCGGTAAGATAGTGAGTCAAATAGATAAGTATAGTGATAAATATTCCAACTTATCTGATTTTAGTATATTAAATGTAAGCTCTGCACCTATGCAAAAGGAAGGATTAAAAACTCATAAATTAAGTAGTAATGATGAACTGGTAATTGATATTTTAGAGAAGCTTCGAGTAAATTATAAATCTAAAAGACATAAGAATAAGGATTGGAATAGGGTTAAAAGTATCTTACTAGAAGATTTTAAGCGTCGTCTACTTTTAGCCTTAGAACAAAATAGTAGCATAGATTATTTGATCCCATGTGGTCGTTTTGCAGAGACTTACTTAAATTTAATTAAAGAGTTAGAAATGAGTATAGAGGAGAGGAGAATTATCAGTGAAATTCCCCATCCATCCTTTAACCAATGGTTCCATTATGACTCTATGGAGAAATTGAGAAAAATTTTAGATGAAATAGGAATAAGTTAGTGTTTTAATAGAGTACTTTCCTTATTATGATACTAGTTTAAATGAGTGTGGGTAAAGTTCAATTTTAAAGTATTACTAAAAGTAGATAGACTCACACTCATTAATCCAGTTAATCTTTGACTATAGTTGACTTTAGACTTGCTAAATAGTATATAGGCATCCAACTTTAGAATGAAACAATATAGTGATAATGCGACACTTTGTGTCGAGTGTGAGCTATGAGTGTGAGTGTGTGTAAAACTTCTTTTTATTAGGGTTTACTCACACTCACACACCCACTCACGCTAATTTTAAAAGTGTCGCTATATATCCATTAAATTACACTTCAGACTTGGATATCTATATTCTATGATAAAAGTAGAACTTATTCATCCATTACAGGTGCTATCTTCACAATTGACTACATATCTTACGGCTGCATCTAATTCTACTAAATCTCTTTCTTGATTGTCATTGACTCGAATCATCCCAACTAGACCATGGTCATCTTTCCAATCGAGATACTCTTCAACTATATATTGAACTGCTTTTTCGGAGAGAGGGTTATCATAGTTTTGAATCGATTCAAAATAGAGCTGGCGGGGTATTTCTAAGACTTTATGCCTGACTTCAAAACAGAGATCATCGGCATTCTTCTCCCTTATATTCTTGAATAAATCTTCTAATTTTGAAATTGTAATCACTTCCTTTCTTCCTAAATATATTATCCTATTATATGTATTTGAATTCATTAATTAGGATAATTTTGGTGATTTAAAGAGGGTAAATATTAATATCGATAGAGAGTTTTTATTAATTATTATCTAATATTTTAGTTTTGTTCATTCTTTTTTGCAGGAAGTTTTTTATTAAACTAGAATAATTATTAATGAAAAATAAAAAAGATGGGATGGTGAAATAAAAATATGAAGATTAGATATGCTAATAGAATTATTATCTTGACCATTATTTTAATTATATTGTCTACTGGAGTCATTTTGGCTAATAATGAAAATAAAGCTAATCATTATCAGAAAGGATTAAATTATTATAGGCAAGGTAATTATCGAAAAGCTGTGCCTGAATTGGTAGAGGCAATTGCTAATAACCCTGATTTAATGTATCCTCATTATATCTTAGGTTTGACTTATTATCGTTTAAATCAATTAGAATTTGCTGAAACTCAATTGAAGAGATCTCATGAAATTAATCCTAAACATTATCGGGTTATGGTTAATTTAGCAAGAAATTATTTAAAACAGAATAAATTAGAAGATGCAGTTGATATTCTTAAAGAAGCAATAGCTGTAGATTCAAATCAAGATGATGCTTATAATATATTAGGAAGAGCTTATATGAATCAAGGAAATTTAAAAGAAGCTATCAAAAATTATAAGCAGGCAGTTGAATTATCTCCTAAGAACTATTATGCTCTAAATAATTTAGGCCTTGCTTATATTCATTTAGGAAAATATAAAAAAGCTATACCAGTTTTGAAGCAAGGTGCAGATTTGAATCCTCAAATTCCTTATCTATATAATAATTTAGGAATTGCTTATGAGAATACTGGGAAGTTAGAATTGGCTAAAAGTGCTTATGAGAAAGCATTATTAGTAGACTCTAATTATTCTAAAGCTGAGGTTAATTTGACAAGGATAAAGAGATTAATTGAAAATACAAAGTAACAATAAAAAGCTCCAATGTGACATCACATTGGAGCTTTCTACTGTTTTGATACTCTTATATGGTTTTACTTCAATAGTAGTAATGATTTTTTGTCTCTATGACCTTTAGGAAGATGAACTCCTAGGATATTATCCTGAGATTGACTAGATTTAGTACCTTTCTTTAAATTATTATCAACATGAAATGTTCTTTGATAATCTGTTGTTCTTAATTTATTTCTCATAGCTTTATCCTCCTTTTTTTTTACATAGGGCTCTTTTACTGTGATAGCTAAATAATCATTATTATTGTTTGTATTTACATCCTCTTTACTAGAATTTATTTGAATTTTATCTGTATTTGAATCATTATAATTTGGACTAGAATCAATAAAATTATTAAAAACATTTGATTTTGGAGATAATGGTTCTTTATAAGAATTTCTACCATCAGTTGATTTGTGCGATAAATCAATCATGATAATGCACCCCCACTTGCCTTTATCTCTATCTTGTATCTATAATTATAGGATAAAACCTATATTTTAGCAAAATCACTCTATGGCTAAATATGGCAATTAATTAGTGTTAATAGTAATTATTAGTAATTAGCTACTTGACTTGGAGAATTTGAAGGTTAGAGGGGCGCTAATAAGATTTAGGTAGGGTATAAATAATTTTGATTTAGATTAGTATAGCTATAGTCATCCAACTTTAGAATGAAACAATAGAAAGATAGTGTGATATTTTTTGGAATCTGGAATCAGTAGTTAGGGGTCAGTTATAAATACTGATTCCAGATTCCTGATAACCGATTTCTTATATTTTATTATTAGTTACCAATCTAATTTTTCACAAAAGTTGTGAAAGAGCCTTTTATTTATTCTTTAGTAAATAAATACTTGAAATTTTTTAAAATAATTGAGAAAATATATATTATAGTTTTAGTTATATGAAAGCCGATAAATATTTAATATTAGCAGTTATGAGTAATACTAAAATTATTTTTGCAACGCACCTTGAAGATACTCTTCCTGAAGAAGTAGTCTTAGGCTGAATCTCCCGAATAGATGCCAATTTAAACCAAAAGATTTTAATACCTTAATTTGGTTTTTTAATGTCTAATTAGTGTGATTTGCGTTAATCTGCACCCCGAGAGTACTTTTTCGGATAAATTCCCTCAGGCGTTGCTGAATTAATTTATTTTATTTTCGTGTTATATAGCTAAAAAGAATTATAATATAGTTTTTTAATTAAAAGTTAACATAAGGTGGTAGGGTTTATAATTTAAATGTAGAATATTGTAATAGGAGTAATGATTTCAAGGTATAAGGAGGCTATAAAATGAGAGATGGAAAGCAAGCTGTAAGTAATTCATCAATAAAATTTGGGTTATGTTTGAAATTTGGCATAGGGATAATCTTGGCTATTTTAGTAAGTATTCCTATTGGAGGCTTTATTAGCAATTTAGTAAGCAGATATATTTATGGTGGCCAGCAGATAGGATATCTGGCTAAGATAATTGATTATCTGATTATATTTATTCTGCTTGAGATTTTATTAAGACAATTGGTCGTTAACAGACTAAAGAAGATAACTAATTTATTAAAAGGTGTAAAGAATGGTAATCTATCTTCAGACGATATTGAGATTGGTGGCAATGATGAAATAAGTAATTTGTATAATGAATTTGATAGAATGGATAGTTCCTTAGAGGGTGGACTAACTGCTATCATCCAAGGGGTTAGAAAAGAGATTGATAGTCTATCAATCTACAGTAATGAATTATCTGCTTCTTCTAAAGAAGGGAATGCGACAATTGATGAGACCCATCAACTTGTAGAACATATGATGTCTAATGTAGAAGAGATTTCAGCCAGTGCTGAAGAAGTAACAGGTTTTGCTGAGGAGTCTTCTGCTCAGACCCAATTAGGTAGAGATAATATTGAGAAGACAATTACTAGTATCAAAGAGATCAATGAATCAGTAAATAATACTGTAGAGATAATTAAAGCATTACATCATAATTCTAAACAGATTGGTGAGATTATCAATTTAATCACTAATATAGCCAATCAGACCAATATGTTGGCTCTAAATGCTGCTATTGAAGCTGCTAGAGCAGGGGAACAAGGGAGAGGTTTTGCAGTAGTAGCAGAGGAGATTCGACATTTATCAGAAGAAACATCTAGTGCTACTGGTGATATTATTAATATCGTTCAAGAGACTCAGTTGAAGTCACAAGAGGTATTAAACTCTATTGAAAAGGTAGAACTTAAAGCCAAAGAAGGAGAACAGATTGCCCAGGAGACAGATCGTGTATTCTTTGAGATAGAAGAGTCCAGTCAGGAGACAGCGGTTATGATTGAACAGACTGCACATGCTGCTCAGGATTTGGCTGAAAATAGTGACCGTTTGGTACAAGACTCAGAGATAATATCTAGAATCTTTAATGTAGTATCAAGTTCTTCTGAAGAGTTGGCAGGAATGAGCCAGAAGATTAATGCCTTAATAAATAAAGGTGATAGTAAGAATAATGATTTGGGCTTGATTGAGTGGGAGGATAGTTATTCTGTTGGAGTTGAAGAGATTGATCAACAGCATAAACAACTATTTGATATAGTCAATGACTTAATTAGGGCTAATAAATTGAATAAAGGAAAGAAAGAGATTGGCAGAGTATTAAACTTCTTAGCAGATTATACAGTTAAGCATTTTGAGGATGAAGAAAAATTACAACAGAATTCAGGTTATCCTGATTATGAAGCTCATAAAAGGTTACATGAACAGTTTGTAGATGATGCCCTTAACTTTAAGAATAGATTTGAGAATGGTCAGATAGATACAGCTACTATGATGGATTTCAATAAGACCATAACTCGTTGGTTGGTACAACACGTTAAAGGGATTGACCAAGAAGTAGGAAAGCATATTAGAAATAATTGATAGTGAAGAGGGCGAATGAATTCGCTCTCTTATTTTAGAATTGATTAATGATAGTTATTTCTTATTAAGGATTTATTTTACATAGATTAGTACTTGAAAATTTGTGAAAAATAGTTTATACTATTTAATAGACTAATTTAATGTCTTTAATTTAATTATAATTCGGGGCTATAGCTCAGTAGGATAGAGCGACAGACTCCTAATCTGTAGGCCGCAGGTTCGACTCCTGCTAGTCCCACCATTAAATTCAGTTTACAGTTGATAGTGAACAGTTAAAATCGAATAATTAATCAATAAATATAAATGATGCTTATCCATGGGGATAGGTTTTTTTTGTTTTTAGGATTAGTATTAGTTGATAGATTAGGTCTATTTGATTTGAAAATTATGATTAAACATTCGATAAATTACATTGTATATTATACATTCTAGAAAACAGTTATATTGTTATCATAAAGTTAACATAAACTTGACACACACTGATATTTCTGCTATAAATATTATATAATTATATAAATTGATTAAGTAGGTGGTTTGGGTGACAGGTTATAAGAATATAAGTATAGAATATGTCAATGAATTGGTACATTCACAGGATAAGAAGTTAGTAGGGCGCTTTAATAATTATTATCTTCATACAGCAGTTCAACCAATCTTTAGCTTACCTCATAAGAGAATTATTGGTTATGAAGCCTTAGTTAGAGTTAAGGCTATAAGAGAAAAGTGGGTTAGTCCTGCTGAGTTATTTAATAATAAGTATACACAAGCTGAAAGTATCTTGTTAGATAGATTATGTCGGTATCTACATATACATAACTTTGCTAAAGTGGAAGATGATTTGAATTGGTTGTTTCTTAATGTTTCCCCTCAAACTGTTATCAATGGTAATAATTATGGTACATTCTTTGCAGAGTTACTAGAGAAGACTGGGTTTCCCCCACATCGTGTAGTAGTGGAGATTGTTGAGTATCCAATTGATAATAATGATCTTTTGCTAGAAACTGTAGAATTTTATAGAAAATTAGGTTGCTTAATTGCTATTGATGACTTTGGAGCTGGACACTCTAACTTTGATCGGATATGGAAGTTGAATCCTGATATTGTTAAGCTAGACCGTTCTATGGTCGTTGGTGCTACAGAGGATAAGAAGATAAGAAATGTATTGAGAGGAATTGTTTCTTTGCTCCATCAGACTGGAGTTTTGGTTCTAGTTGAAGGTGTTGAGACTAAAGAGCAGACTATGATTGCTATGGAAAGTGGTGTAGACTTTGTACAGGGTTACTTTTTTGCTAAGCCTACAACTGATTTGGATAAATCTATAGATAATCTACCATCTTTTAATAAAATATTTGAAGATTACAAAACGGAAATAGTGCTTCAAGAGAATAATAGCAAAAATATCTATCAATGTTATTATCCAAAATTTGAGATTACAATAGATAATTTAATAAAAGGTAAGACATTAGATCAGGCTTGTCAAGAGTTATTGGCTGATGATACTGCCATTCGTTGTTATTTATTAATGGCAGATGGATTACAAGTAGGTCATACGGTTCTTGCTGACTCTATCTTCAATAAAAATGACATACGTTTTAGACCTCTTGAAGATGCTAATAGTGCAGACTGGTTTAGGAGGCATTATCTTAGAAAAGCCGTACTCCATCCAGAACAATTGCAGGTAAGTGAACCATACTTATCAATAACTGGTGCTCATATGTGTATTACCCTCTCTATGATGTTCTCCACTCCATCAGGGTATAGAGTCTTGTGTTGTGATTTGAATTTTGAGTAATGAGATTTAATGGGATATTGCGACACTTTTGTGCCGGGAATCAGGAATCTGGAACCAGTGTTTATAACTGATTCCTGACTATTGATTACAGATTCCTAAAATTGCTCCACTATCTCTATAAAATTATCAGATTTAAATTTTATGATAAAGTTATTTTTATTGAGTGATATTTATACTTTCTTCTCTATCCACTACAATTACTTCCGAGCCTTCAATTTGTTTATATAATCTTGAATATATCTGAACTATATCTTCAAGACTTAAGCCATGGACTTCAATACTGGTTAATAACTCAGCTAAATTAATATTATGCTCTTCATAAATTCTTGATATTAAATTAACTGTGCCATTGATATCATCCTTGTGAACAATTTCAGGATGAATTAAAATCTTAATATCCTTTATTTGATCTAATTGGCTATCAATAAATTCAGCTTTGCCTCTTTGATCAACACCTTGCATAGTTGTTTCACCACCTTTGAGTTTTATTTTCTAACTAGTTTAGGTGTATTTATAAATTGCCCTTAAAATATTAAAATATAATAAAAACTTATGTCTATGATTGAATATAATAATAGAAAGAAATAATTATTTATAGATTATAAATGCTTTGTATAATTATGAATTATTAGATTATAAGGGGGAAGTAGGTTCTAATGTTTATTTTTTCTTGCCTAATCTATTTATTCTATGTTATAATAAAGCAGATAAAAATTGAATAAGACAGTTCATTTGTACCATCCTGTCTATAAATAAAACTAGGGCTAACTACCATTAAAGAAAGTATTTGGTAGTTATTTCGTGTTATATATGGATAGGGGGCAGAGTTGCCTCTTTTTTATTATATATAGACTGAATTAAAGAATTTCATAAAAATAATTATGTAGAACATGAAAAATAATTTAAATTAATTTAGCAACGCCCTGAGGTAATTTATCCGAAGAAGTACTCTTGGGGTGCGAATTAACGCGAATCATACGAATTAGATATTAACAGACTAAAGATTTGAAAGTTTTTGATTTTAATTCGCATCAATTCGTGAGATTCGTTGCAAAAAAGATTTTATTCTATATTTTTATGAAAAACATTAGTTCAACTTATATAGAATATATAATTTCTTATAATAGAGGTGCGGTTATCGTATCTCTATTATTTTTTGGAGGTGAGTTATGAAAAAGATTGGGATCACCACTACAGTTCCAATAGAGGTATTATTGGCAGCAGGTTATCAAGTGATAGATCTCAATAATATCTTTGTTACTGCAGAAGATTATAATGAATATATCGATTTAGCAGAAAGGGATGGGTTTCCTAAGAGTTCATGTGCTTGGATTAAAGGGATTTATGGAGTCTGCTTAAAAGAGGAGATTAAAGAGATAGTTGGAGTAGTAGAGGGCGACTGTTCTAATACTAGAGCTTTGTTAGAAGTTCTGAAATTAAAAGGTGTTAAAGTTTATCCTTTTACATATCCTAATAGCCATCAGTTGAAGGATGTTAGGGAATCTATAGATAATTTTAGTAGATTATTTGGTGTAAGTAGAGAAGCTGTAGAAAAGGTTAGAAAGCAGTTGAATGAAATCCGAAATTCAGTAAAGAGATTGGATGAATTGACCTACCTTGAAAATAAGGTTACTGGCTTTGAAAATCATCTTTATCAGGTTAATAGTAGTGATTTTAATGGAAATGTCAATGAATTTAAAGAGGTTTTAGAGACTTTACTTGCTGAGGTTAAAGAACGTAAGTCAATTACAAAGAAGCTAAGATTAGGTTTTATTGGTGTTCCTCCCATGACAGCTGATATTTACGAATATGTGGAGAATTTTGATGCTAGTTTTGTTTATAATGAAGTACAACGAGAGTTTGCTTTTCCCCGTGCTATTAAGTATGATAATATCTATCAGCAATATTATGACTATACTTATGTTTATGATTTAGCTTTTAGGTTGAGATATATTAAAAGAGAGGTTGAGCTTAGAGAATTGGATGGTCTGATTCATTATACCCAAGCTTTTTGTTATCGGGAGATAGAAGATATAGTTATTAAAGAGAAGTTAGATATACCAATTTTAAATATAAATGGAGATAAGCTTAATAGATTGGATTCGAGAACTAAATTGAGAATAGAGGCATTTTTAGATATGTTAGGTGATTTAAAGGAGGGTAGACTTTGAGGACTTTAGGGATAGATTTAGGTAGTAGAGAAGTAAAAGTAGTTATGATGGAAGACAATCAGATTGTAGAGAAGTTTAAAGTCAGTACTCTCTCCTTCTACAAAGATTATTGTAACTTTGAGGGAAAAATAGTAGTTGATGAGAGTAAACTGGACTTAGAAAGGGCAACAGTTAAAGTATCTACTGGATATGGGAGAAATAATACAGATCTTAAATCTTTTGAAGCGATCAATGAAATTAAAGCCCATGTCTATGGAGCAATTTATCAGACTGGGCTTAAGAATTTTATCCTCCTAGATGTGGGCGGACAAGATGTTAAGGTGATGAAGGTAGAGAAAGGATTGATTACTGATTTAGAGTTGAATGATAAATGTGCAGCTTCTTGTGGACGGTATTTGGAGAATATGGCTAACTTATTAGAAATCTCCTTAGCTGAAATGGCAAAGCATTATCAAAATCCTGTAGAATTAAACTCTACCTGTGCAGTTTTTTCTGAATCTGAATTAATTGGACAGATAGCTGAAGGTGTAGAGATGGAAAGACTTTGTGCAGGTGTGAATTACTCAATGTATAAGAGACTACAGCCACTTTTGACTAAATTCAAGGGAAGGAAGTTGGTTCTATCTGGTGGAGTAGCCCATAATCAAGCCTTACAAGAGTACTTAAAGAGAGATTATAATGAGTTACTTCTCTTAGAGGATCCTCAATTAAATGGAGCAATCGGATGTTGTTATTATGGGAGAAGGGTAGTTGATAGTTGACAGTTAAGCTCAAAAGATATAGAGATTTAAAAAATTAAATAATTAAGGTTTTAAATCAGAACTTAATCAGCATCAAAAAATGGTTTTAATAATTTAAAGCTAAAAAAATATTAGACGCAGATTGACGCAACGCCCTGAGGCTGTTTTTGCCAAAGAAGTACTCTTGGGGTGATAAAAGCGGACTAAAAAGCAATGTAGAATTGACAATGTAGAATTAACAATTAAGGTCAAAGGATTAATTAGATGCAAACTAAAGATAAAGTAACGAGTAATCAGTGATGAGTAGATGAGTAATGGTAGCAGATAACAGATAATAGGTTTGACAGGTTCTTGATTACAGACTCCATAAACTCACACTCATACTGACATTCACACTAATTAAAGAGGTGAAATATTATGAAGAAAGCAGTGGTTTTATTGTCAGGAGGATTAGATTCTACAACAGCATTATATTTAGCTAAATCTAAAGGATATGAGGTTTATGCTATTTCTTTTGATTGTGGGCAGAGGCATGACAAGGAGTTAGCATCTGCTAAAAAAGTAGCTGAGATTGCTAGTGTAAAAGAACATATTATAGTAGAGACTAATATGAGTGCCTGGGGAGGATCAGCGTTAACTGATAATAAGATAGATGTACCAGAGGGAGATGAACAGAGGAAGGATATTCCAGTTACCTATGTTCCAGCTAGAAATATGATATTTTTATCTTATGCTGCTTCTTATGCTGAAGTAATTGGAGCTGAGGATGTTTTTATTGGAGTAAGTGAAGTCGATTATTCTGGTTATGTTGATTGTCGTCAAGATTTTATCGATGCTATGGAGCAGGCAATCAATAAAGGGACTGTCTGTGGAGCAGAAGAAGGTAAGCCTATTAAAATCCATGCACCTTTTATTAATATGACTAAGGCTGAAGAGGTCAAACTTGGTATAGAATTGGGAGTGGATTATAGCCAAACTTGGTCTTGTTATCGTGGAGAAGAAGAGGCCTGTGGTAGCTGTGATAGCTGTATTTTAAGGTTGAAGGCTTTTAAGGAAGCAGGATATGAAGATCCAGTGGAGTACAAAAACAGTTGACGGTTGACAGTGTACAGTTATAGGTCAAAATCATTAAAATCTTTTAACTGTCAACTGTATACCGTACACTGTCAACTAAAAAACGGTGGGGTGAAATTATGATAACAATAACGAAGAAATTTAGTTGGGATATGTCACATATGTTAGCTGAGCATGAGGGATTATGTAAGAATCTTCATGGTCATACCTATCAGATGGAGGTTACTGTAGCTAAAAGAGAAGGATCATTAGAAGATGAGGGTTCTAAGGCGGGAATGGTAATTGATTTTAAGGATTTAAAAGAGATAGTTAAAGAAGAAATAGTAGATCCTTTAGACCACTCTTTTATGTATTGGACTCACTCGCCTGATGAGATAGAGCATCAACTTGCGAGATTATTGCAACAAGGTGAAAGAAAGGTCTTTGCAGTGGATTTTAGACCTACTGCTGAGATGATGTCGATCTATTTCTTCCAAAAGTTAAAAGATAAATTTGATGGGATTGATATAGATTTAGTCAGTATCAAGGTTTGGGAGACTCCAACCAGTTATGCTGAATTTAGAGGAGAGAAATAGCATGAAGATAAAAGAGTTTGAAGAGGTTAGGATTCCAATAGTTGAGATCTTTAATAGTATCTCAGGGGAAGGTATCTCAGCAGGTGAAGTAGTTACTTTCCTTAGAGTGGCAGGATGTAATCTGCGATGTAGCTACTGTGATACTACCTATAGCTATGAAGAATTTGATGATGAGTATCAATTGATGACCCCTCAAGAGATTTTAGAGATACTAAGGCAGTATAACTGTAATAAAATAATCTGTACTGGTGGAGAGCCTTTAGAAATTGCTAAAGATAAGCGATATCTACCTCTATATCTGTTAGAGCAAGGTTATGAGGTTAGGATAGAGAGTAATGGTAGCTGTCCAATTTATAGTCAAGAAGAGCTTAGAAAATTTGTTATTAAAGATGGTAGTAATAGATTAAATTATACCTTGGATGTCAAAGCACCAAGTTCTAACATGTCAGAGCATAATATTTTTGTAGAGAACTTTATTAACTTGACTACTGGTGATGAATTAAAATTTGTAGTGGCTAATAATGAAGATTTAAAGTATGCAAAAGAGATCATAGATAAATATAAGGATATCTTGGCTAAAAAAGGTGTGATAATTAATTTCTCTCCAGTATTTGAAGTGATTGAAGCTGAAGAGATAGTCGAATTTTTAAAGGAGAATAATTCTTATTTTATAGATAATGATTTACAGACTCGTCTGAGCTTACAGTTACATAAGTTTATCTGGAATCCAGAAGCAAAGGGAGTTTAAAAGCAGTTGATAGTTAAAAGTGTATAGTGAATAGTTAAAAAATTAATTATTTTGAACTTAACTATCAACTATCAACTATCAACTATACACTATACACTATACACTATACACTATACACTATACACTATACACTATATATTGGGGAGGTGCTAATAGATGAAGGATGTACAGAATATAAAAGGTGATTATAAATTTGCTATTAACAAAGTTGGAGTAAATAATTTAACTCATCCTATTAGAATTAAAGCAAAAAGTGGGGAGGTAGTGGCTACAGTAGGGAATTTTTCTCTGGCTGTTAACCTCTCCAAGTCATTAAAAGGGATTAATATGAGTAGATTACCCCAGTTGTTATCAGAGCTAAATAAAGATAGATTTATTATAGGGAATTTTAAAGAGGATATATTGATGATATTAAAGGAGATTAAAAGTCGAATGGAGAGTGATACTGCTTACTTTGAGGTTGAGTTTGATTACTTTATAGAAAAGCAGGCTCCAGTGTCAGAGTATAGTGGTATTACACCTTACAAGTGTAGAATAGAAGCTTCCTTAGATAGTGATCACTATGATTTGATTTTAACTGTTGAAGTTCCGATAACAACCTTATGTCCATGTTCTAAAGAGATTAGCAATTATTCTGCCCATAACCAGAGAGGATATGTCAAGACGAGTATCAGGTATAATGATGCAATCTATCTAGAGGATATCATAGAGTTGGTAGAAGAGGTAGGAAGTTGTGAGATTTACCCTATTTTAAAAAGGGTTGACGAAAAGTATGTTACGGAAAAGGCTTATGAAAATCCACGCTTTGTAGAGGATGTGGTTAGATTAGTAGCAGAGAGGCTATCGATAGAGTCCAAGGTTACTTGGTTTAAAGTAAGTAGTATGCATCAGGAATCTATCCATCCCCATGATGCTTATGCTATGTTAGAAAGGTGGAAATAAGCAGGAAGGTCAAGGTTACTTGTTTTTTTAATGTATCTTAATATAATGAAAGTGCGACACTTTTCACTTTAGTGTATAGTGTAAAGTTGATAGTTTATAGTTAAGTTCAAAAACTTAAAACATAAGGATTTTAATCTTTTAACTATCCACTATACACTATCAACTATCAACTCAA
>Ga0163226_1000088_pt1 | contig 19143 bp, 17 predicted proteins | sample MSEWel2016_07_13_2_FD_113144 | JGI IMG/M metagenome (GOLD analysis project Ga0163226, IMG submission 113144) | Subsurface microbial communities from deep shales in West Virginia, USA - MSEEL Well Study Marcellus 5H_2016_07_13 ...
TCCAATAGATATATAATATCGTAAATAAAATAAAATTTGGAGTGTTTATTTTATTTTTTCGCAGTTTAATCATATATATGGCATTAAAGATTTAACATTTCAATTAGCTATGGGTTTTAACCCATAGCTTCTGTAGGACTCATAATATCGCCACAGGTTAAAACACTGTGGCTAATGATTCTTTTTCGCCGTATATATATAACAATTAAAAAACAAAATGTCCCAAGGATAAATCTGGGAAATATATTGTTTTCTGTTGGATTATATTAAATGCTAAAAAAGAAATAGATAAGATAAAAGGTAAAAAAATCTTTGCAAATCAGAAAAAGGCGTTAAGTCTTTCCGAAATAGCTTTTGACCTTATATTTCTAATTAAATTTAATATATAAAATTTAATCAAACACTAACTCCAATCCCACGCCTACTTCTCTAACTTTTGCTACCTGTGCTAGCTCAATCTTACTTTGCAAATCAGTACAATGGCAGGGATATAACCCTCTTAAATTCAACTTAGCTATGTACTCCTTAGTCTTCTCCAACCGCTCAAAACTAGGATTTAACAGATGAAAGCCTCCAATAATCTCACTTACTTCCTCAACTCCAGTCAGCTTCTTAGCCTGCTCAACTATATTACAGATACCAGCATGAGAACATCCAGTAATAATAACTAAACCCTCTGTTGAGATAAATACCAGTGACGAATCATCTAATAGGTAATCATCAACCTCTAAATCTGCTGACTTCCTAGTCCCTATAGGATTATTTTCTTCAAATTTAAATTCCAGTGGAATCTCTCCTAAGAAGAACAGCTTATCTGTCAGCCAAATCGGCTCTTTACTTAGCTTTAATGAGAATACACTTTCAATAAACTCCTCTGATAGATTAGCCCCTATCGGAGTATTGTCTACATATTTAGGCTGAAAGACCAAGGGGTGTGCTATTAATTGAGGACTCTTTATCACTTCACCTTCAATCTCACTCTCTATATACTTACGAACAAGGGGCTCTAATCCCCAGGTATGGTCAAGGTGCCCATGGGACAAAACTATATAATCAACATCCAATAAATCCAAATTCATCTTAGTTGCATTTTGAATAAAAACATCGGAGTATCCCGCATCAAATAAGAGCTTGACCCCTTCACTTTCAATATAAAAAGAGATTCCAGGTTCACCAATAAAATATCTATCAGTTAAAGTATTATTATCAATCAGAACAGTTAATTTCACCTTCCCACCTCCTAGCTATTTTTTATAATCTATTAAGACTCAATTGTCATTCCAATCATCTTTAATAGTTGATTAGCTTCATTCCAGACAGAATGAAGTTTTTGGCCAGGTACTAGAATTGATTCATCACTTCCTACTCTTATCTTTTCCCCTTCAATCTCAATGCTAGCAGAGCCTTCCACTACAATAAAGAAATGATCATGGGAATGGGTATGACTAGGCTTGGGTCCCCCACCATCACTTTCAATATGTGCTACCGAAGAATCTAAAACTCTTCCTTCAACCTCTCCAAATAATTTTTTAGCTTTAAATTTAAAATGATTCGGTGGAACTATAAAATCTGACATTTATCTTAGCCCCCTAAATAATATTTATCAACTTTTAAATTTTAAATCGAATAAATATACAAGTTATTTATCTTATCAAACAAAATATACCAATATTATACCATGTTAAACCTTTACCTTCCACTAAATAACAATCATACTTACAAACTCTTACATTATATAGATAATCAAAAAGAAAAAAGCCAATTCCCAAATAGAGAATCGACCATAAAATCTCAATATTATATTTTGATTTACAACTATAGCAAATACTAACTTAGGAAAAGTAAGCGGAATTTAATATTAATCAAGTCTCACTATAAACAACTAAAATCAAATACCTATATAGAAACTAATAAAAACAGATATAGCGTTTTTCCTTACTAGACAGCCATATACTGAAAACTTTTTATGTTTGAGCTGTAAGCGAGTTTAAAAGTTTTCTTGATTTTTTGGTTACTTTTTTATCAAGAAAAAACGTAACTCGCCCTTAGGCGAAACCTAAGCACAGAAAATATAATTAACTATAGTAATATAATTACTCCTACAAAATCAAAACCAAATCATATTAAAATTTGAAATGATATTTCAAACAACTCACATTCCGAAATTAATCCGTAAACTCACACTTCCCCCCTCAAACTCATCCAAATCATATTCACTCAAGCCCCAACCATCATCTAAATCATAACTCATGAAATATCCTAAGGAACAATCTATTCCTATAACTGGTGTTAACTGATGATGAAGATTGATAGTAGGCTCCAATAAGAGAAAATCCTTCTCTAAAATCCCACCATTTAAAAAATCACCATTATGATGGACCAATTCTAATCTACTACGTCCATATCCTATCCCTGTGCCGATAGAGATATCTGTATTCTTCTTCATATAAATACCCCGTTGATAGATAAGACCACCATAAGTCAAGGATAACTCAACCCTTTCACCATTAGTACCTCTACTCCGATTTCTGCCATGGAGGAGATAGGCACCATAAATATTCCCGTTTCTGACTCCTCCTACCCCCTCAATTCCATAAAGCATCATCGGCTCATCTAAAGCAGGAAAGTCCACATCAGCAGCAGCTAATAGGTCATTTATCTGATCTAAATTCAACTCCAATCTCTCTACTTTCAATCCAACTCCTGCCCTAATATAGAGGGGCAGTTCATTGTTCATATCCACCTCTACTATCTGACCAGACTCCTCCAACTCTTCATAACTGTCAGCAAAAGCAGGTACAGAGAGCAGGATTACAGCAAATATTATCATTAATAACCTCTTCATCAAAGTCACCTCTATATATGATTATCCAATTTTAACGCTATATAATGATATTGCGACACTTTCGTGTCAGGAATCGGGAATCTGGAATCAGTCTGTTTTACTGATAACTGGTTCCTGACTGCTGATTCCTAAAACAGTCCCAATCTCCCCATTAAGTCTAATTTCAAAGTGTTTATCTCTATCAAACTCCATTAATAGATTTCTAGCTTAAACACCTTCTTCCTTCCAGCAAGTTTATCCATTAAAACCATTGGATAAATCTTTGTATTACTTTCTACTCAACTCCCATTAATAGCTTAATCTGATAGACCTGCTTATTATAGTTAACTAAGCTATTAATATAATCAATTCTCTCCTCTTCTAAATCAACCTGTTGACTAAGTAATTCATCGATAGAAATCAGACCAGATTTATACTTATAATCTGCAATCCTTAACTTCTCCTCTAAATTGGCTATAGCCTTCTTATAAATAGACAGCTTAACTTGATAGTCTTCTAACTTGACAAAAGCATAATCAACATCAAAGCTTATATCCTCTCTAATCTCTTCTAATTCCTTGCTCAATCTAGTCAACTCAATTTTAGACTTCTTAATATCCTGCTTCTGCTGCTTCTTATCATAATTATTAAAGTTATAATCTAACTTCATCGCTACTCGATAATCACTCTCATAGTCATCATTATCCTTCTCCCAAGCTGCTCCTCCAAGTACTCTCAAATCAAAATCTCTATCCTTCTCTAGCTTATCAATCAAATCTTCTTCCTTCTTCTGCTTTATACTTAAGATATCTATCTCTAACTCATTACTACAAGCTATCTTCTTAGCTTCTTCTGCTAATGTATTAAATTTTAAAATCAATTCACTATCAGCAAAGCGAACCTGCTCTGATAAGTCCACCTTCAATTCTCTCGCTAAATCTTTCCAAGCCACTCTATATTCAGAATTCAGTTGCTTCAAATCTAATTCGTTCTCTTCTACTTGAAGTTTGGCTTCCTGCTTGTCAAGTTCAAGAACTCGACCTGTCTCAACTCTTGCCTTAACAATCTTCAATGTAGCTTGACTCTTCTTTAAAGACTCTTCTTTAACCTTAATCTCTTCTCCCAACTCAATTACTTTATAATATTTATCGATAACCTCTTTCTTTAACTCATCTCTTGACTCCTTGACCTTCTCCTCTGCTTCTAAAAGTGCCAGTCTCTTTTCCATCAGCCCCTGCTTATAATCATCTTCAAGGTCATAATCCTTTAATAGATAATGGTTATAAGTTAAGCTACCTCCACTCCCCTCTAACTCAAAATTATCATCACTATCCTTCTCCAATAATTTTTGTCTTAGAGTCAAGTTATCATCAGCTGAAAAGTTCTTAGTCAAAGAAAGCTTAGTTAAATCATTACTTCCTCCTTCTAAGCCATCCCACTTATCACCATCTTCCTCCCAGAGACTATAATCACTTGCTACATTAATCTCCACTTCTTTGCCAAAATGCTTCTGATATAACTCTAAATCTACTCTCTTCTCTTGATATAACTTTTGAAGAGCCTCTAACTCTGTGTCCTTATCTAAAGCCAAGTCTATGGCATGCTCTAAAGTTAAAACCCCTAAAGAATCATTAGCAAATACTGAACTGGACATCAAGAGGATTACTATTATTAACAGAAATATCTTCTTCACAATTCTTCGCCATCTCAGCTAAAACATCTGATATGGCTTCCCCCTTCCTAATACTACATTCAATTACCAGTATATTGAGCTAAATTACTTAAATATCCACTATAAATTCTAAACTCTCTATTTAACTATCTCTACATCCACATTGAAGTTTGGCAATAAAAAGTCATCATAATCATCTATAGAAACTTCAATAAGTACTATAGTCTCTCCCCCATCCTTGATAGCCATATTTGATACTCTCATCACCTTGCCGTGATACTTCCTCTTAGAGTCTGCTAAAGGTACAATAGTAGCTTCAGCCCCTACCTTGATATCTTTAATGAACTCTTCTGGAACCTCTGCTTCTACCATCACTGTAGATAAATCCATAATATCCAATAGCTTATCCTTATAATCACTACCGATTATATCACCATCTACTACCTCAAGGTTATGAACAACCCCATGGTCTATATCTACTACTACCTTCTCTCCTGCTAAATAACTCTTCGCAACTAATTTATCCTCTAAAACCTTAATATCACTCTCTAAATTCTTAATCTCAATCTTCTTAGCCAAAGAGTCCTTCTCCAACATAGAACGATTCTCTTTCAAAGATAACTTCAAAGAAACTATCTTATTCTCCTTTAGTTCAAGTTCTTTCTGCAAATTTTCAATCTCATCTCTCTTATCCTCTTTTAATTTCTTCAATGAAATCTCTAAATTAACTAGATTTTCATCCTCTTGATCATACTTCTTCTCAAATTGGTCAAACTCATATTGAGGGATAGCACCTACTGCTAATAAATGCTCTTTATCGGCTAATTCTTTCTTTACCTGCTGATATAATTTTTTAGCAAATTTAATTTCACTCAATAACTTCTGGATATCTGCGCTACTTTCGTTCCTCAGCTCATTTCTTTTTCTAGTCAGCTTCTCTTTGTCCTGTTGATATAAAGACTCTTGAGTCTTTAATTGAGCTTGCAAGTCTCTAATATTTATCTCAGACTGCTCTTTGATAGATTCTAGCTCCTTTTTAGCAAGCTCCAGTGCTTCCCTCTTATTCTCTAACTTCTCCATCATTTCCGTTAAACTTAAAGTAAGAAGTACATCCCCTTTATTAACCTTCTGCCCTTCTACTACATTCACGTGATCAACTCTAGCAGAGAAATCTAACCCAATAGTCCTTTCTTCCTTGATTTTTACTTTACCAAAGGCTTCTATTGTATCTATGACATTCTCTTTAGCTGGCTTAGTTACTGGTTTCGTTACTTCTTTGGCTTTTTTATCACCACAACCCACTATAGTTACTGTCAATAGCATTATCATTGCTAAAATTAAAATATTCTTAGTAACTACCTTCATCATTCACACACCCTTCCATCTTTTAACCTTATAATTCTCGTTCCATATTCAGCAGATCTTTCAGAGTGAGTTACCTGCACAATTGTCTTGTTCTGCTCCTGATTAATCCTTTTAAATAGCTCCATAATCTCCATTCCTGTCTTACTATCAAGGTTTCCAATAGGTTCATCAGCTAAGATAACTTCAGGCTTATTAATCAAAGCTCGAGCAATAGCCACCCTCTGCTGTTGCCCCCCTGAAAGCTCTCTTGGGGTATGCTCTCTGCGATCACTTAAACCTACAATCTCCAATATCTCATCTAAATCACCTTGATGTTCTTTCATCGCCTTGCCATCAAGCAAGATAGGCAAGAGAATATTCTCTTCTACATTGAGGTTAGGAATTAAGTTATAAAATTGAAATACAAAACCTAGCTCCCTTCTTCTCATGATACTCTCCTCTTTATCCTTCATCACTGCTAACTCTTTACCATTAACCTTGATACTCCCAGAACTAGGTTTATCCAATCCACCTAATAAATACAGAAGAGTACTCTTCCCTGAACCTGAGGGTCCCATAATAGAGACAAACTCTCCTTCTTCAATAATCAAGTTAATATTCTTTAATACCTCTACCTCTAACTCTCCCAGTTTGAAATTCTTATATAAGTTAGTAGTTTCAATCATGAATATAGTCCTCCTTTCATTATTTAGTGTTTAGTAGGAGTAGGAGTGGGTGTGTCAGTGTGAGTATAAAAAACTTATAACTCATTACTCGTCACTCATCACTCGTATTTAATAGCTTCAATAATATTTAATTTTGAAGATCTTAGAGCAGGACTAATAGAAGCTACTACCGATATAACCACCCCTAAGATTACTGCTGTAATAAACATAGTAGGAGAATAGTGCATCTTTAGACTAGTGTTATTAGCTTTAAGAACAAACTTTACTATCTCTATAAACATCCACCCACCAAAGATTCCAACTAAGCCACCGATCAAACCACTAGTCATCGTCTCTATCAATATCATCTTAATGATCTGCTCTTTACTCATTCCTATAGAACGAAGTACTGCTAAACTTCTCTTTCTACTGATAAAACTAACAATAAAATTATTAAAGACTCCAAATACTCCTATAATCATTGCTATTAAAGAAAACCCTTTAAGAATAATAAAGAGCTGATTATTTGATTCCATATTTCTAGTTTTAATACTTTTTACAGTATCAATCCAGATATAATCTCGAGCAAATTTATCTTTAATTGCTTGCTTAACCTTCTCTGGGTCTTTAGAAGTCTTTAAATAGATATCTCCATAATATTGTAAGCCCATATCCACCTTTAGATAATTTTGGGGAACCAATGCTACATCACCATCGCGCATTGCAGTATCAATGAAGCCAACAACTTGATATCTCTTCCTACCCCGTTTGGTCTTTAAAGTAAGAAATTCTCCTACTTTAATCCCTAACTTCTCCTTAAGTATATTAGTAACTAAAATTTTTCTTCCTTTTTCCATTGCCTTGATTATCTCTTCTTTATCACCACTAACATCAAAGTCCCAATAATCAAAGTACTCTTTAAAATCTACCCCATAAATTGTTTTGATTCTATAGTCTCTTCCAATAAGTGGAACATTCCATTTCTTATAACTTCCATAAGTTGCTTCTACACCATCAACAACTCTTAACCTCTGCTCTAATTGCCGATCTCCTCTCGGGTGCCACATAAAGATATCAAATTGGGCATCACCATATACACTACTTACCTCTAGGGCAACACTCTGACTTAAAGTATTGATCATCAATAGACTAGCAATCCCAATGGTCAATAACGAGATATTATTCATAATATTCTTATTGTCACGGAGATTTTTGGCTGCTAGAATACCTTCGTTACCAAAAATATAAGTATATATTCGTTCAAAAACCATTACAAATAGATTAGTAATCCTTGGAATAGAGATAATAATCCCCACCCCTACAAGTAACATACAACTAATATCTATCAACATAGCCTGTTTGCCAGTTATAAAACGAGGAATTATTAATGAAATTATTACTAAGCCTACTCCCACAATCGGCTTCCAGCTTCTCTTCTTAGACTTATTATCGATATTATTAAGAACTATATCCTTCACTGGAATCTTAGAGACCTTAATAATTGGAATCAAAGAACTGATTACAGATATAATTACTGCCGTTAAAAAAGCTGATAGCAACTGGGTTGAAGTAAAGGCCATCTCAGCATTTAACTTAGTTGATGACCACGGGTTCTTAGCCAAAACATTGGTCATACCATAAAGTATTATAAAGCCTATTCCACAACCAAGTATCCCTCCAATAACCCCATACATAAAGCTCTCTAGCAATAATAACAGATTGGTCATCTTTTTGGTAGCACCTATACTCCTAAAGGTTCCTATCATCGGCAACCTCTCCATAGTAATTACCTTAAAAGAAGTATAAATAATAAAGATACTGATGAAGATAACTAAGGGTAACATCATCATAAACGGAGCTGTAGTACTCTTGCTGTACTCCTTGATTTGAGCTCTAGTTACAGTCTTTCTAACAGTATATCTATGATACTTCTCAGAGAGGCTCTTGATTGCCTCATCTACACCAATACCTTCTCTAGTTTTTAGATAGATTTGCGAAACTCTACCTCTAGCATCATAGAGTTTAGCCAACTTCTTTCTAGGAACAACAGCTCTAATATTCTGACTTCCTGGTCTAAATAGTCCTTGAGAGACTGCAATCGCCGATACTATAAAACGATATTTGTAATCATCTACCTCTAAATCTATTTTATCACCTAAGGCTAGACCATACTTAGTGGCATCAGACCTGCCAATAATCAACTTATTCCCTACAAAAGGCTCTAACTCAGCCTGCTCTTCTATAATAATCGGATTCATCTTCTGTAAATCCCCTAATTCATAGCCCTGCAAATCAATATTGACCTTCTGATGTTCAGAGTAATTATATGAGGAACTCATATCCATAGTACCTACAACGTATTCAAATTTATCTTTCAATTGCTCTGCTTGGTAAGTATAGAAGAAATCTGAAGGTGATCTATGGTTAGCATAGATCATAATCTCTGCTGTACCAAAATACTTCTTTAAACGTTCTATCTGCATCTTCTCTACTGTACTAGAAATAGCCAAAGAAGCAAAGAATAATGCTGAAGATAGTGCGATTGAAAAGAGAATCAGAAAGGTTCTAAACTTCTTCTCTCTGATATTCTTCAATGTGAATTTTAATAGTATTCCCACTCTTACACCTCCTCTAATAAAAATAAAGTATAGAGATTGCTATAGATATGTCAACTTATGCTTTATATAAAAAAGCAACCTTTAGAAGACAGGTGGTTAGAGGTTAGAAAAAGCCAATTACCTAACCATCTAAACTCTAACCACCAAAGTAAAAACTGTCGCAATATACCCATCTTTAAATTTCAACTTTATAAATTGAAATTAAATCAAAAAGATAATATCAATCATTTACATTATATCCATCTAGAGTAAAATTGTCTAATGATTAATAATAAAAAAGACAAACCTGAGTTTGCCTCTAATAATAGTATATCGTATAAAAATATTTTTAAAAACAGATATTCAACTCTAAAATATATAAATTATAGCTTGCCTAATAACCTTAAATTCTCTAAATGAGTCTTCTTATACTTAGAAGCTAGATACTCTTCAGCTTGATTATTAATTAAACTACTAAGATAGTTTAAATTATCTTTAATCAGAGATTTGTCACTTATTTCTCCATGACCTGGAATTACAGTAGTAACTTTTAACCTTAGATATTTCTTTAAAGTCCTTTGGTAGCTCTTAATGTCCTTATCCTGCAAATAAGGTATTGGTTCCTCTAAATTATCACCAGCAAACAATATCCTATCTATCAAATCTACACAGCTAGCAGAACCACTAGTATGACCAGGGCTATAGAAGAATTTAACCCCTTCTTTATAAAAGGTTAACTCATCTGTAAAAGTATTTGTTGGAGAGATTATCTTGACTTCACCCATTCTATACTCTGAATAGAACTTTAATTCTTGCTCTGCCTTCTCAATTATATTATCTCGACAGGTTTCATGGGATAAAATTAGACTGCTACCGAAGGTACAATTACCCCAGATATGATCCCAGTCATAATGAGAATTAAAGACTATAATTGGCTTATTCCTAAAATTCATCTCAATATATCGTTTAACCTCTTTCATTGACTCTGGGCCTAAGAAAGTATCACAGACAAAGACATAATTTTCGGCATTAATCACATAAACATTCGTAGTTACTCCAAATCCTGTATCCTGTAAGTAAAAGAAGGTAAAGAGTACCCCTCTACTACCAATAGGTGTTATCTCCATTATTACTCCTCCAATTATAAGCTGCTAAATTATAGTAACAAGTGATAAATGACCAAACAAAACCTAATTATTAGTAAATTATCAAAACATCAATTTCAAATTACAAAACTTCCTTATATAATTCAACTCCATCTGTACTTTGTTCTACTATCAAATTATTAATACTCTTTCCTCCAATAATTAAATCCTCATCTAAATCAGCCAGAGGAATTAGTACAAAAGCCCTTTCTACAATTCGAGGATGGGGAATAATCAAATCATCGGTCTGCATATCTAAATCACCATATAATAAAATATCGACATCTATCGTCCTTGGTCCCCACTTTACTAGCCTTTTACGTTTAAGCTTAGCTTCAACCAACTGACAATTCTCTAATAATTCTTGAGGAGATAATCCAGTTTCTAGCTTTAAACATAAATTTAAGAAGCTATCTTGTTTATTATACCCCCAAGGCTCAGTTTCATAAACCTTCGATATCTCTAGCAAATTAGTTTTAGAAAAATCTTTAATCAAATCGATTGCCTGCTTTAAATTCTCTTCTCTATCACCTAGATTAGTACCTAAGCCTAAATATACAATTTCCATCTCAAACTCCCCTTTTAATTTCTATAATGCAGTTTAAATATAGTTATCTAACTTTAAAGTTAAATTTAAAAATCTTGTTATATAATGATAGTGCGACAGTTTTAAATATCAGTGTTAGTGGGTGTGTGAGTGTGAGTAAACCTCAATAGAAAGGCACTTCACACACACTCACACTCATAACTCACACTAACACGAAAGTGTCGCACTATACCCATTAACTTCCACTTTAAATTCACTCATCTATAACTTATTAATCTCTTCCTCTGAAAATTTCAACTCCTACATGGTCAAAGATTCCTGGAATTGGAGCTTCTGGCTTCTTGACTCTCACCATTATCTCTTCAATTTTAGTAAATTCCTTCAAAATCCTATCGGCTATCTTCTCAGCTAGAGCCTCGATCAGTTGATATCGCTCCTCTTCACATATCCCTTTAACTACTTCATAAACAAGAGCATAACTGACCGATTGATTCAGATCATCACTCTTACCAGCAGATTCTAAATCTAAATATAACTCCAAATCTATAAAGAACTTCTGCCCCAATCTATTCTCCTCTACCAACGCCCCATGATAGCCATAAAAAGATAAATCATTTAGAATAATCTTATCCATCATCTCACTCCCTCAATTAAGCCTAAGTTTAAATTTGAGTCTAAGTACGTTCTAAAAACAATTATCTTCAATAGTTGACTTAAACTCAAACTCAGACTATCCTTTGCTCTCCACTAAATCTAACTTTATTTTTTTAACTATACACTATCAACTATACACTGTTAACTGCTATCTCACTATCGCATCTGTTACCTTTGCTGCCCTTAAATTCTCTTTCACATCATGGACTCTAACTATATCTACCCCTTGCATAATCGCCATTACAGTGGTAGCCACTGTACCTGCTACCCTCTCTTTTGGTGGCAAGTCCAAGATACGACCTATCATTCTCTTTCTAGAAGCACCAAGTAAAACTGGATAGCCTAATTCCTTTAATTTTACTAGATTCCTCATAATCTCTAAATTTTCTTCTTGAGTAGTCCCAAAACCAACCCCTGGGTCTAGGATTATATTGCAATCTTTTATGCCAGCCTCCTTGGCTAGCTTAATACTCTTATTTAAAAAGTCAATCATTGCTTCCATAATATCAGTCCGCTCTTCATCACTACGGCTATTATACATGATTATTACTGGAGCATCATAATCAGCTACTACCGTAGCCATCTTCCCATCCCACTGTAAGCCCCAGATATCATTGATTATATCTACACCCAGCTCCAAAACTGCCTTGGCTACCTCTGGCTTATAGGTATCAATAGAGATTGGGACATCTACTTTATCTTTAATAGCTTTAATTACCGGTTCTAATCTTCTTATCTCCTCTTCTGCTGATACCTTCTCTGCCCCTGGTCTAGTGGATTCAGCTCCAATATCGATAATATCTGCTCCTTGCTCAACCATCTCTTGGGCACGAGAAACAGCATCCTCAATATTAAAATAGTCTCCTCCATCAGAAAAGCTATCAGGTGTAACATTTAAAATTCCCATAATATAAGTTCTCTTCCCAAATTCAAACATCTTAGCAACCCCTTTCTTAAGTGGAGTGACAGGTAATGAGTAACAAGTTAGGGTCTTAATTACTAGTTAAGTTACTAATCACTAATTACCACCCTTTATCAAATTCATTAGCTCAGCTCTAGCAGCACTATCCTCTTTAAAGATACCCCTTGCTGCCGAGGTTATCGTTCTACTTTCAGTCTTTCTAATCCCTCTCATCGTCATACACATCTGCTCTGCCTCTACTATCACTAAAACTCCAAGCGGTTCTAAGACGTTAACGATAGCATCAGCTATCATCTTGTTCATCCGCTCTTGTAATTGTAGCCTCCTAGCTACCGTCTCTACCAACCTAGCTAAACGAGAGAACCCAGTTATTCTGCCTTCCTTAGGAATATAAGCTATATGTACCTTCCCAAAAAAGGGGATTAAATGGTGTTCGCAGATAGAATAAAAGCTGATATCCTTGACCATTATCATGTCCTGATACTCTTCATCCTCAGAAAAGAACTCTAGATGCTCTTCTGGCTGCTGATTGGTACCTGATAAAATGTCTTCATACATCTCAGCCACTCGCTTAGGAGTTCTCCGCAACCCATCTCTAGTGGGGTCTTCACCGATAGCCTCTAATATATCTCGCACCGCTCTTTCTATCTTCTTCTTATCCATCTACTCCATCTCCTCTATCCCATATGCTTGATGATTAAATTCACTGACTAAGCTATCAAACAATCTATTCTGCTTGTCATACTCTATCTCTTCAATGCTTCTAACCTTCATTAAATCCATTAAACTATTAGTTAAGAAAGCAAAATCAAAATCAGCAATCTCATTTATATTAATCTTCTCCTGCTTAACTTCAATATCCAGCTTCTTAGCAATCTCAATAACCTTAGACCTGATTATCCCAGGAAGCAATCCTAATTCTTGTGCAGGTGTATATAATACTTCATCTTTGATAAAAAAGATATTAGTAATACTTCCTTCAAGTATCTTGTCATCTGTGTTTAATAAGAGAGCTTCATTATAGCCACTACCTAAAGCTTCCCGCCTAGCACAGATATTCTCCCAATAATTAGCTGTCTTATGGCGATATAAAGGGCTACTCCCTCGTTTAAAGGAAGCTACCTTAACTCTATAACCCTCTTCATAATCAGTAGCAGAGTAGTCGATATCTCTTAAAGAGAAATTATACCCCTCTGCACAGATAGTTACCCGTAAGGCTTGATACTTTACTCCTCCACTATAGTCTAGTATCTCATAGATCAGTTCTTCCTTACTCATTTCAAAGGGTACTTTAAGCTCTTCAATCGAACTATACAATCTCTCCAGATGCTCTTTTAAGAAGATAGGGTGACTATTGTAAATTTTTATCGTCTCAAATAATCCTACCCCAAACTTAGCTAATTCACTATCAAAAGCTATATTATTCTTCATAATATCCCCTAACTGTTCTTATAATAGATTCTGCTTTATCTAAAGTCTCTTGATACTCTTCTTTAGGATTTGAATCCCAAGTTATCCCACCACCAACTTGGAAGTAAATCTGATTCTTCTTCTTAATAATTGTTCTAATAGCTATATTCAAATCCAAAGAACCATCAAAGCCAAGATAACCTATAGCCCCAGTATAGACACTCCTCTGTGTAGGCTCCAATTCATCGATTATCTCCATGGCTCTTATCTTTGGTGCCCCAGTAATCGACCCTCCAGGGAAAGTAGCTTCAATCAAGTCAACCAAATCCTTATCCTCTCTCAACTCTCCTTGGACTGTTGCTACCAAATGATGGACATTAGTGTACTCCTCTAGCTCAAATAACTCAGGAACCTTGACTGTCCCTGTCCTAGAAACCTTACCCAAATCATTCCGCTCTAAATCCACTATCATCAACAACTCTGCTCTATCCTTCTTACTATTTAATAACTCTGATTTTAATGCCTCATCCTCTTGAATAGTCTTTCCCCTTGGTCTAGTCCCCTTAATAGGTCTGGTCTCTACAATCCTATCTCTAACCTGAATAAACCGCTCTGGAGAATTGGAAAGGATATCAACATCACCAAAATTTAAAAATGCTCCAAAGGGAGCAGGGCTATTTCTTCTTAAATCCCGATATAACTCATAACTTGAAACAGAAACTTCCCCTGTAAAGCGTTGGGTTAAATTAGCTTGATAGATATCACCAGACTTGATATATCTTCTTACCTGCTCAATCGTCTCTAAATAATCATCCTTTGTGAAGTTGGATTTTAAACTGATAGACTGATATTCCCCTACCTCTGAAGCTATAGTATAATTGTATTCTCTCTCATTATCTCTAATTATCTCTGTAATCTCCTCAATTTTCTCAGCCTCTTTAGCTATATTTAACTCTGGAGTTGCCAGATAAGTCTCTGCCTTCAAATGATCTACCACTATCACCCAATCATAAAAACCCATATACAATTCAGGTATTCCTATATCATCAATTGCCTTTCTAGGTAACTTCTCTATATGATGAACCAGATCATAGGATAGATAGCCTACAGCTCCTCCAATAAAAGGAAGCTCGCTATTGTTTTCAACCTTATATTTATTTAGCTCTTCTCTCAACTCTTCTAATGGATTTTTAGGGCTATCTTAAAATCTCATTACTTTAAACGGGTTAGCACTGATAAAGGAATATCTCCCTAGTCTCTTCTCCCCCATAGCACTATCCAAAATAAAGCTATGCTCTTCATCCTTAAAGATAGTATATAGTTCAAAAGCTGATAATTCACTCTCTAACTCTTTAATCATCCTCTAACGCTCCCCTAGCTTGTAGAATAAAATTATTGAGTAGTTCATGCCCTTGCTCTGTCAGAATTGCCTCAGGATGAAACTGTACTCCTTCTATCAAGTACTCTTTATGCTTAATCCCCATTATCTCTCCTACTTCACTTTCAGCAGTTATCTCTAACTCCTCTGAAAGAGTGCTTTTATCTATTAGCAAAGAATGATACCTAGTTACCCTTAAGGGATTATTTAAATCCTTAAAGACCCCTTTACTATTGTGCCTGATATGATGTACCTTGCCATGAACAGGCTCTTTTGCTTCAGTAATCTCTGCTCCAAAAGCATGTCCAATACTCTGATGCCCTAAACAGATTCCCAATATAGGAATCCTGCCCTTAAATCTATCGATTACCTCTAAAGAGATCCCTGCTTTTTGGGGAGTACAGGGACCAGGTGAGATGATTATTAACTCTGGTTGCAACTCTTCAATCTCAGCAAGGCTAATCTCATCATTTCTCTTGACTAGAACCTCTTCCTTTAATTGACCCAAAAACTGTACCAGATTATAAGTAAAAGAGTCATAATTATCTATCATTAAAATCATTTTAACACCTAATTTCTATTACATTGTCATATTATCTGATTATTATAATTTTACAATATCATCATACTATATTCAAATTAATCTTATATTTATCATTCTTTGACTTTATTATAACTTTGAAATTAATATAATATAGAGATAATGGGACACTTTTCACACCTCACCCTAACCCTCTCCTATTCTTAGGAGAGGGAATAAAAAAGAAAAATAAGTTCGTATTCCCCCTCTCATTAGTTAAGGAGAGGGGGGTAGGGGGGTGAGGTGTGAGCTTTTGAACTTAATTATTATTTATACTTTATTAATTATTCGCTAATTTTAAAAGTGTCGTAATATATCCACATAATGCTACATAATAAAAAAAGAGAAGCCACTATCCTGTGACCACCCTCTTATCTAATTAAGCTCTTTCTTTAACTATAAACCCAAGCTCTCTGCTTTGTAAGAAGAGAACTACACCTAAAAGTACCAATCCAATCAAGTCAGTCTTCCAACCTGGTAATAGCAATGTAATCGCACTTATAATTAGCAAGACCTCTTCTAAGATATTTGTCTTTCTCTTTAAATACCCCAAGACTCCACCGGCTAATGCATAAACTCCTATGAAAGAACTAAGAGTTATAATAATCAGTTCTCCTACACTAGAATGTAATAACAATAACGATGGAGAATAAGCAAAGATAAAAGGAACCACAAAACCAGCAATAGCAAGTTTAACTGCTGTCAATCCAGTCTTCAATGGATTAGCTCCTGCAATTCCTGCTCCTGCATAAGCTGCTAAGGCTGCCGGAGGAGTCAAATCTGCTACTACTCCAAAGTATAATACAAATAAGTGAGCTGCTAAAATTGGTACCCCTAGCTTCACCAAAGCAGGTGCAGCCATTGTAGCCAATACAATATAAGTTGCTGTAGTGGGTAAGCCTGTACCTAAAATAGTACATGCTACCATAGTAAAGAATAATGCTAAAAATAAGTTACCATTGGCTAAAGCAACAGTAATAGTAGTAAACTTCAATCCTAATCCTGTTAAAGTTGTCACCCCAACGATAAATCCAACACAAGCACAAGCTGCAGCAACACCTACTGCACTTTTAGCACCTTCTTCTAAAGTCTCTATGACATCTTTTAAACTCATCCTTGTATCCTTCTTGATAAAACTTAGCACAAAAGATAGGATAATCCCTACAAAAGCAGCCTTAAGTGGTGTATATCCTCTAAATAAATAATAGAAGATAGCTGCTAAAGGAAGCACCATATGTCCTCTATTCTTCAAAACATCCATCAACTTAGGAATTCTTCCTTCATCCATTCCACTCAAACCTAGCTTCTTAGCTTCAAAGTGTACCATTAAGCCAACAGCTAAATAATACAAGATAGCTGGTAAGATAGCTGCTTTAGCTATACTTGCATAAGGTACTCCAATAAATTCAGCCATAATAAAGGCTGCCGCTCCCATAATCGGTGGCATAATCTGCCCTCCAGTAGAAGCTGCTGCCTCTACTGCTGCTGCAAAGCGTGGTGTATAACCTACACTCTTCATCAGTGGAATAGTAAAAGAACCAGTGGTTACTGTATTTGCTACTGAGCTTCCTGAGATAGAACCCATAAAACCACTAGAGACTACCGCTGCCTTTGCTGGTCCACCAGTAGTTCTACCTGTTAAAGCCATTGCTAAATCGATGAATAAATCACCCAATCCAGTCCGTTTAGCAAAAGCCCCTAACAATAAAAATAAGAAGATATAAGTTGCTGATACCCCTAACGGAATACCAAATATCCCCTCTGTGGTAAAGTACATGTGACTAGCAATTCGTGATAAGGAATATCCTCTATGAGCTAAAATCCCTGGCATCTCTGGTCCAAAATAAGCATATAATAAAAATACTAATGAAATCAATGGTAACTCCCAACCAATAACTCTCCGAGTACCTTCTAATACCAACAGGATAGCTATAACCGCTATAACTTGGTCTAAGGTAGTATAGATACCAGCTCTAGCAACTAAATCCTTATAATTAATAAATATATAAGCTGCAATAACTACACTTAATCCTGCTAAAATATAGTCTATCACCACCAAAATTTTATTTTCTTTAACCCTCTTTTTAAAGGGATATAGTAAGAAAATCAGGGTAAATACAAATCCTAAGTGAACTGCTCTCTGTTTTAGAGCCAATAACACTCCAAATCCTGCTGTATATAGGTGAAACAATGACATCCCTACAGCTAATACTGTAATAAAGATAGCCATAATACCAGTATAATTTCTAAAGTCACTCACTGTATCAAACTCTTCTAATAATTCTTTCTCATTTATTTCTTTATTCTCAACCATCGTTTTCCCTCCTCGACTAATAATCTTATTCTACTTTTTTTCTTTACACTTATCACTACTAAGTTCTGAGGTTGAGTAATCTCATATAATTTATATTCTTTATCTCCATAAATAAACTTATGTTTAGCATAGTCACTTACCCGCAAAGGAATATTATCTAATTTCTGATTAATATCCTTAATTTCAAACTTACCATTAGCAACAATATAATTATTCTTATTTAAAAAAGGTAGCCCAGCTCCATAGGACTCATATAAAGTACCTGTCAAGAATATTTCTCCACCTCTTAGCTCAAAGTAATCCCAAACTGGTGTTCTCTCTACCGAATGGATATATTCAATTGCAAAGGTTACTCCTTCTTCAACTCTTTTTTGCCAAAGTATCTTATCAGTATTGGCTTCTTTAACTGTAAGTACCGATGTTTGAAGAAAAGACAGAGTAAATAATCCAATTATTATTAATAGAAATATTAATCTTCTATAAAATCTATTCATAAAATGATAACCGGACATTAGATGCTAATGTCCGGAATCCCCCTCTCAATAATTCTCTTTTGACTATTAAATATTAGTCATTGATTATCACTAAGAAATTATAATTATTTTACTTCATCAAAATACTTAGCAGCCCCTGGATGAAGCTCTACAGTCATTCCTTCTTGTGCATTCTCTACTTTAATATCTTTAGCTCTATCATGAGCTTCAATTAACTCATCTCTATTTTCAAAGATAGCCTTAGTAATATTATATACTAAATCTTCAGATAAACTCGCTTCTACCACTAAAGTAGCTTTCAACGCAATAGTGGTAACATCATTATCTAATCCGTTATATGTTCCTGCTGGGACTTTAACTCCAGTTAAAAATGGATATTCTGCATTTAATTTGCTAATTTCATCTTTACTAAAGCTTAATAAGTTTATATCTTGAGTAGCAGCTACATCCATTACCGCTGCTGTTGGTACACCAGCAGTTAAGAAAGCTGCATCTATTTGTCTATCCTTTAATCTACTTGCTGCTTCACCAAAGGATAGATAATCTTCTTCAACATCATCATAAGTCAATCCAAAGAAGTTCAAGATCTGTTTAGCA
>Ga0163226_1000092_pt1 | contig 18846 bp, 16 predicted proteins | sample MSEWel2016_07_13_2_FD_113144 | JGI IMG/M metagenome (GOLD analysis project Ga0163226, IMG submission 113144) | Subsurface microbial communities from deep shales in West Virginia, USA - MSEEL Well Study Marcellus 5H_2016_07_13 ...
ACCAGGAGAGGGGAACAAAAATGTGTTTTAGTTCTCTCTCCTAAGGTAGGAGAGAGTTAGAGTGAGGTATGAAAATGATTTTAAGTTTTTTATAAAATTACATTTTAGACTTGGACATCTATATATATTTATAAAAATCATCTCTATAAAGACAAAACTCTTAGTGGAACTTACCCTACTAAGAGTTTTACTATACTAAGTTATTGTACCGCTGCTATTATCAAAGACAACACCATAAACAAGATAGCAGCAACTGTTGTTATCTTACTCATTATAGAATCTAAAGCTTTACCTTGAGCTCCCATTAAAGCAGAAGCTCCTCCGTCCATACCACCAAGTCCGCCACCTTTACCTGATTGTAATAACACACCAGCTATTAGGGCAATTGAGACTACAATTAACATTACTTTCAGAAAGACTAACACCTATACGGCACCTCCCAATTACAAAATAACATTATTATTTTAACATAACTTGTCTTAAAAAGCAATTATATTAAATTTTAGTCTAAGCTTAAGTATGAGTTCAAAATAGACCAATTATTAACAAAGCCATACTTAAACTTAAACTAAATAAAAAGTGCAGGGAAACTCCCTGCACTTTAACTTTAATATTATAAGTTATAGAAATTGTTTAAACCATTATACTGAGCAGTTTCAGCTAATTCTTCTTCGATTCTTAATAGTTGGTTATATTTTGCCATTCTATCAGATCTAGAAGCAGAACCAGTCTTAATTTGACCAGCATTTGTAGCAACTACTAAGTCAGCGATTGTATCATCAGCAGTCTCTCCAGATCTATGAGATACAACAGCAGTCATATTGTTTCTCTTAGCTAATTCAATAGCATCAAGAGTTTCAGTTAATGTACCGATTTGATTTACTTTGATTAGAATAGAGTTAGCAGCACCTAATTCGATACCTTTAGCAAGGAATTCAGTGTTAGTTACAAATAAGTCATCTCCAACTAATTGTACTTTATCTCCTAATCTTTCAGTTAGTTTTACCCAACCGTCCCAATCATTTTCACCTAATCCATCTTCAATAGAGATGATTGGATATTTCTCAACTAAGTCAGCATAGAAGTCTACCATTTCATCAGAAGTTCTAACTACACCTTCACGCTTGAAGTTATAGTTTCCATCTTCATCAACTAATTCACTAGATGCAACGTCTAGAGCTAATTTAATTTGCTCTCCTGGAGTATATCCAGCTTTTTCAATAGCATCTAAGATAGTATCGATAGCTGCTTCAGTTCCACTTAAGTCACGAGGAGCAAATCCACCTTCGTTACCTACTGCAGTTACATCTCCTCTTTCTGCTAAAATAGCATGTAAAGCATGGAAGATTTCAGCTCCAGCTCTTAAAGCTTCACTATAGTTGTCAAATCCAACAGGCATAACCATAAATTCTTGAACATCTACAGCAGAGTCAGCATGCTCTCCACCATTTAAGATATTCATCATTGGTACAGGAAGCTCTTTAGCATTAACTCCACCAATATATTGATATAAAGGAAGACCTAATTGCTTAGCAGCTGCTTTAGCTACCGCTAGAGATACACCTAAAATAGCATTAGCACCTAAGTTACCTTTGTTTGGAGTACCATCTAATTCAATCATTAAATTATCAATATCTACTTGTGCTCTAGCATCCATACCAATAACTTCATCAGCAATAGCATCATTTACATTTGCTACAGCTTTAAGAACACCTTTTCCTCTGTATCTACTCTTATCTCCATCTCTTAATTCTACTGCTTCATGCTCTCCAGTAGAAGCTCCAGATGGAACTATAGCTCTACCCATTTCTCCTCCTGCTAAGTATACATCTACCTCTACAGTTGGATTACCTCTTGAATCCAAAACTTCTCTTCCTACAACATCAATAATCTCAAAAATATTCTCAATCATTCTTTTCCCTCCTAAATAATATGAATTTATATGTAGAATTTATATTTATATAGGGTCAACATAGAGTCGACCCCTACATAACTAATTTATAATAATAAGTTGTACTAGTCGAATTTGATAATATAGTATCAGTAGTTTGGAACCTGGCTAATACCTAAAAACTATTTAATCAACTGATTACCTGTCATCTCTGCAGGAATGTCAATTCCTAATATTTTTAGCATTGTTGGTGCAAAATCAGCTAATTTACCTTCACCTTCTGCTAATAACTTAGCATCTTTATCATTATCATTGATATAAAGTAATGGTACAGGATTTGTTGTATGAGATGTTAAAGGCTCTCCTGTATCATAATCAACCATCTGTTCACCATTTCCATGGTCAGCAGTAACTAAAGCAGCCCCACCTTTAGCTGCAATGGCATCTATTACCTTACCTAAGCATTCGTCAACTGCTTCTACTGCCTTTACCTCTGCATCAAAATCACCAGTATGACCGACCATATCTGGATTAGCAAAGTTTAATACAATAACATCATAATCTGTCTTATCCATTACACTAAGTAAATTCTCCGTTACTTCATAAGCACTCATTTCAGGCTTCATATCATAAGTAGCAACATCTGGAGATGGAATCAACTCTCTATCTTCTCCTTCATTTGGAGTCTCTTTACCACCATTGAAGAAGAAAGTAACATGAGCATACTTCTCAGTTTCAGCAGTTCTAAGCTGCTTTAATCCATTAGCAGCTAAGACTTGACCTAAAGTATTGACAATCTCTGTAGCAGGAAAAGCAATTGGAGCATCAATAGTCTCATCATATTCTGTCAAACATACCAGATGAACTTTAGGGTATCCTGCTTGACGCTCAAAACCATTGAAATCTGTATCATTTAAAGCACGTGTTAATTGACGTGCACGGTCTGGTCTAAAGTTAAAGAAGATAATCGAATCATTTTCTTGTACCTTAGCTACTGGAGTTCCATCTTCATTTAATACTACTGCTGGTAAGACAAACTCATCAGTCTTCTCATCAGCATAAGAGTTCTCTACTACTTCTAAAGCACTGTTAGCACTTTCACCTTGACCAAATACCATTGCATTATAAGCTTTAGCAGTTCTATCCCAACGATTATCACGATCCATATAATAATAACGTCCACCAATCGTTGCAATCTCTCCTACACCAATCTCTTCCATTTTGTCTTCTAACTCTTTTACATAGGTCTTAGCACTTGATGGAGGTACGTCTCTTCCATCTAAGATAGCATGAACATAAACCTTCTCCATACCTTCTTTCTTAGCAAGCTCTAATAACCCATATAAATGTTGATTATGACTATGAACTCCTCCATCAGATAATAAACCTAACAGATGAAGAGCAGAATCATTTGCTTTTGCTTTATTAATAGCATCTAATAATACTTCATTTTCAAAGAAGTCGCCATCTTTAATTGATTTAGTAATTCTAGTCAAATCTTGATATACAATTCGACCAGCACCTAAGTTAAGATGACCTACTTCAGAATTCCCCATCTGTCCATCAGGTAATCCTACAGCTTCACCAGCAGCTTGGACAAGAGTATGAGGATATTCAGCCCATAATCTATCAAAGTTTGGTGTATTTGCTGCTTGAATTGCATTTGCTTCTTCTTTTTCATTCACTCCGAAACCATCTAGTATAACTAACGCTAAAGGTTTAGGTGTTGACATAGCAATCCCTCCTTTATTTACTTGAAGTTAACTATTTTAGAGAAAGATTCAGCTTCTAAACTAGCTCCACCTACTAAAGCTCCATCAATATTAGGTTGTGCCATAATCTCTTTTACATTGTGAGGCTTAACACTTCCACCATATTGAATTATAACAGCTTCAGCAGTCTCAGCATCATACATCTCTTTAACTGTTTCTCTAATGAAAGCAATAATCTCTTCAGCTTGTTCTGGTGTAGCAGTTTTACCAGTTCCAATAGCCCATAAAGGCTCATAAGCAAGAACCATATTCTTAACATCTGCTGCTTCAATACCAGAAAGGTCAGCAGCTAATTGGAATTTAACTCTATCAAAATGTACTCCAGCTTCTCTTTCTGCTAATTTTTCACCAATACATAAAATAGGAGTGATATCATTAGCAAAAGCTGTTTTTAATTTTAAGTTCAATAACTCATCAGTTTCACCAAAGATTTCTCTTCTTTCTGAATGACCGATAATTGCATATTTACATCCTACACTCTTAACCATTGCTGGAGAAAGTTCAGCAGTATAAGCTCCACTCTCTTTATAATACATATTTTGAGCACCTAAATCGATATTAGTATCAGCAACTACTTCATTCATTGCATATAAATCAACCGCTGGTGCACAGATAGCTACATTTACATCTTTAGTATCTGCAACTAAATCCTTTAACTCTGTTACCATCGCTACAGCTTCGTCAACTGTTTTATTCATCTTCCAATTTCCTGCCATTAAAGGTGTACGCATTGTCATCCCTCCGCTTTATTTAGTTTACAGTTTACAGTGTACAGTTGACAGTTACAAACCATACATTATAAACATAGAAATAATCTCAAATTTCAATAATTTATGTATAAATTTATTAACAGTATTTATATTTTATATCAAGTTAACAGTTTACAGTTAAAAGATAACTGTAAACTGTTAACCGTCAACTGTACATTATTACTTATCGCTTAACGCTTCTACTGCAGGTAATGGTTTACCTTCAAAGAATTGCAATGAAGCTCCACCACCAGTAGAAATATGAGTCATCTTATCATCTAATCCAGCTTTATTAACAGCAGCAGCACTATCTCCACCACCGATAATAGTCATAGCATCAAGACCTGCTAATACTTCAGCTACTTTATTAGTACCTTGAGCAAAAGCATCCATCTCAAATACTCCCATTGGTCCATTCCATACTACAGTCTTTGCAGCTTTAAGAACCTCTTCAAATTTAGCAATAGTATCTGGACCGATATCAAGAGCTTGCCATCCAGCTTCAATTCCATCTACAGCAACTACTTTATTATTAGCATCTGCAGCAAACTCATCTGCAACTACTACATCAGTAGGTAAAATAATCTTATCTCCTGCTTTTTCTATTAATTCTTTAGCCAACTCAATCTTATCTGTTTCAACTAAAGAATCACCAGTCTCAAATCCTTGAGCTGCAATGAAAGTATTTGCCATTCCACCACCGATAATTAAAGAGTCAGCTTTTTCTAATAAAGATTCGATAACTGCAATCTTATCAGAAACTTTTGCTCCACCAATAATAGCTACAAAAGGTCTATCTGGATTTTTAACAGCTTTACCCATAGTTTCTAATTCGTTTTGAATTAAGAATCCCATAACTGATTCTTCTACATATTCAGTAACACCAGCTGTAGAAGCATGAGCTCTATGAGTAGCTCCAAAAGCATCATTTACATAAACATCAGCTAGTTCAGCTAATTGCTTAGCAAATTCAGGATCATTTTTCTTTTCACCTGGATTGAAACGAGTATTTTCTAATAATACTACATCTCCAGCTTCCATCTTAGCAACTGCTTCTTTAGGCTCTTCACCAACAGTAGTATCTGTCTTAATAACTGTTTTACCTAATTTATCAGCTAATACTTTAGCAACAGGATCTAATCTATATTCTTCCTTAACTTCACCCTTTGGACGACCAAAGTGTGCCATTAAGATAACTTTAGCACCTTCATCAATTAAATAGTTAATTGTAGGTAAAGCAGCCTCAATTCTTGTGTCGTCAGCAACTTGACCATCATTCATTGGCACATTGAAATCAACACGAACTAAAACTCTTTTACCTTTAACATTTACATCTTTTAAAGTTTTTTTCGCCATCAAAAATCCCCCCTGTTTTAGAAATATAAGTTTTCAAATCTTGAAAAAAGCGGAACCGTCAAGTTCCGCTATTCTTTTATATTTAATTATAGAACAATGTGTTGCTAATTAACCCATTGTTGCAAATGCTTTACAAGTTCTGATTAACTGTGCAGTATAAGACATTTCATTGTCATACCAAGTTAATAATTTCACGATTTGTTTTCCATTCTCATCAGTCATTACTTTAGTAGATAATCCATCAAATAATGAACCATATTCAGTTCCAATGATGTCAGAAGAAACGATTGGATCTTCAGTATATCCTAAAGTTTCATTAGCTGCTTCTTTCATAGCATTGTTAATATCTTCTACAGTAACCTCTTTTTCAAGCTCTACAACTAAATCAACAAGTGATCCAGTAGGTGTAGGAACTCTTACAGCAATTCCGTCAAGTTTACCATTTAATTCAGGTAACACTTTTCCAACTGCTACTGCTGCTCCTGTAGTAGTAGGTAAGATATTTGCAGCCGCTGCTCTTCCTCTTCTAGAGTTGATACCTTTAGGATGTGGTGCATCTAAAGTATTTTGAGCATTTGTATAAGCATGGATTGTAGTCATGAATCCTTTTACAAGACCAAAGTTATCATCTAAAACTTTAGCAACTGGTGCTAAACAGTTAGTCGTACAAGAAGCTCCTGAGATAATCTTCTCGCTTCCATCTAAGATTTCATCATTTACATTATATACAACTGTCTTTAAATCACCTTTTGCTGGAGCAGAGATAACTACTTTTTTAGCTCCTGCATTAATATGAGCTTCTGCTTTTTCTTTAGAAGTATAGAATCCAGTACACTCAAGAACAACATCTACATCAAGGTCTCCCCAAGGTAAGTTGTTAGCATCTTTTTCAGCATAGATTTTAACTTCTTTTCCATCTACTTTGATTCCATTTTCTGTAGCTTCTATAGAATCAATTTTGTAATTACCTTGTGCTGTATCGTATTTTAATAAGTAAGCTAATGTTTCAGCATCTGTTAAGTCATTTAATGCTACAACATCAAACTCAGCTGAATCAAAAATTTGTCTAAATGCCAATCTCCCAATTCTTCCAAATCCATTAATCGCAATCTTAACTGCCATTTTAACATTCCCCCTATTTTTGTTTAATCTACTTATTTATATGTATTTAACATAATACACCATTAATATAACCCACATTTTACCTATTGTCAAATCTTTTCGTATTTATCTAGTAAAAATCATTTCTTCATTATTAACTTAAGGAATTTCAAAAGAATATCCCTTACTATAAAGATAGAAGTATATAGATAAGTGATGTCGAATAAATTAATTCATTTATTAATATGGGCTAAAACTGACAATTTATCCTCGGTATATTCTGGATATTCTAATAATAAATCTTATTTTTAATATAAGTTATTAGAAATATCCCAGATACCATTGGGACAAAAATGACCCGTTAGTATAAATATGTCCCACTGATTACAAAAAAATATGTTATCTAAATTTAATGATTGATTTTCTTAACTCACATTGGTTATTATACCACATAAACCATATTTATTCAAGACTATTATCTTTAAAAATTAAACTTACTTCTTATTAATTTTCAATCTTGATTATTAAAATTAAAAATCTAACTATTATATAAGCTCTAAAATACCCTTAGCTGCTTCTTCATCAATAATCAAAATATCTTGATACTTCTCTGAGACAGCAGCTACAATAGCTTTTGCCTTACTTCTCCCTCCAGCAATGGCAACTACCTGATATATTTTAGTCAAATCAGTAAGTTTTAATCCAACACTAGTTGTAGAATATACAATCTCACCATCTTGGGTGAAGTAGTAACCAAAGGTCTCACCTACTGCACCTTGGCTTTTTAGCTCTTCAATCTTATCAAGTGGCATTCCCCTTCTTCTCGCCATCACTTCTGCAGTTCCTATACCATGAATTAAAATATCAGCCTTCTTAGCCAAGTCCAATACTTGCTTAATAGAAGGCTCTTTAATTAAAGTAGAGATTGTCTCTTGTTTTAAATTATCTGGGGTGTGTAATAGATGATAATCTCCACCAAGCTTATTAGCAATCTTAGCAGCAATTGTATTTGCCTGTATCTCTACACCTTCTCCCAAGCCTCCTCGAGCAGGAACAGTAGTAACCTGACATCCTTCACTTGCTGGTGTCATCATCTCTGCTACTTCAGACAAAGTTGTTCCTCCTGTAACTGCAATAATGTCTCCATCACTAATTAAACTTTTTAGAAAGTCAGCTGCAAATCTCCCCAACTCTTCTTCACCTAAATTTTGATTCAATCCACTGGGAACTACATGTACTTCCACTCCAAGATAATCCCTTAACCTCTCTTCAAGTAGATTAGTTCCTCGCAGTTCTTTAATATAAACATCTAATTCTCTTAATATCCTCTCACCAGATTTGGTGATTTTAGCACCACTACTAGTTAATATAATAAAACTATGGTCAGACAAGAAATCTAAATGTTTTCTAATAGTTCTCTCACTTAAATCCAATCCCTGGGCCAAAGAACGTCTTCCAATCGGCTGCGAACGATGAACCAACCTTAAAATAGCATACCTTTGCTCTACAACTTTAATTAATTCTGGAGCTACCTTCTGCTGTAACTTTAAATAATCTGTCATTAGATATCCCTCAACTCTCTAGCGGTACATACTTATTCTAATAATATAATTATCTCTTAATTAAAAAAATAAACAATTTAATAATTAATATTATTTATAATAATCTCCTTATTTATTCATATGATAATGATCAGATTTTATAATATATTCCAATCAATTTAAAATCTGAATTAGTTCATACTAAAAATATTAGACAATAAAAAATAAGTATCAAATAGTACCAAATCCTTAACAGAACAAATCTAACCCTATGGTACAAAATGTCCCGTATAGTCAAAAATAATAAGAATAGTTCTTGTATATAATTTAGTTCTAGATAATAAATTATATTCCTTCAATAGAAATAAAAAATTAAAGAATCTATCTTAGGATTAATCTTAAGATAGATTCTCTATGCTACTTTCTGATTTTATCTACCATCTTCTTTATTCTTCTAAAACGATTATTTATACCGGATTTACTTAAAGGTGGATTTAACAGCTCACCTAATTCCTTTAAACTAGCATAAGGATTCTGCTTCCTCAATTCTGCTACCTCCTTCAAACTAGGTGATAGGTTATCTAGACCTTTAACCTCTTCTAATAGCTCTATATCACTTAACTGTTGTTGAGCAGCATTAATCGTTTTATTCAAATTCGCTGTCTCACAGTTCACAATTCTGTTAACATTATTTCTGACCTCTTTATATACTCTTGTGTTCTCAAACTGCAATAAAGCCGAATGAGCTCCTATTATATTTAGAAGTTTAACAATATCATCAGCCTTCTTCAAATACAATAGATAATTATCTTGTCTATTTCTAAATTTTATTTTTATATCAAATTTAGAAAATAATTCGATTATCTCTTCTGCATAATCTTTATAATTAACAGTAATCTCTAAATGATAATCACTTTCTGGATGGCTTACAGAGCCAGCTGCCAAAAAAAGTCCTCTTAAATAGGCCTTAGAACAACAGTGGTTAGCTATAAACTGATTTTTTATTGAATAGTTTATCTGATATCCTTCACCCATTAAGCCACATTTAGTTAACAACTCTTTAACGCCTTTTTGAGGTGGTACTTTAATTATATAATAATTTCTCTTATCTAAATACATCTTCTTTCGAACAATAATTTCAGTAAAAAAATTAAACTGTTCCTTTAATAGCTTATAGACTCTCCTAGCCACTGAAGCATTCTGATTTGTTAAACTTAGTCCTAATTTATGATTTATAATTCCTAAGCTACCATTTAATTTAATTAATGCAGCCAATTCAGCTAACTGACAGCACTTCCCTAAATCCTCTCTTCTCGCTACTTCATTCTTGACTTCATCTGAAAATGACATAACTATCTCCTCTTTAAATTTAAGTAATCTCTAACTATGAAATCTCTTGAATTATCAAATCAATAATAACTTTAGATAACTTTTCGGGATCATGTCTAACCACATTTGATTGACTAATCACAGATTCTTGTACAACCTGTATACCAAGTTCTCTTAATTTGGATAAATCCACTTCCACAGGTTGAGCACCTTCTTTTCTATATTTTTCTATCAAGTCATTAGATATTCTTTCATTGTTGACTAAAATATAATCTGTAATATCATCTCCCACATGATTATAAAGTGCTTGTAAGTGATCACTTGCTTTATAATGATCAGTTTCACCAGGCTGAGTCATTACATTACAAATATATAGTTTCAATGCATCAGAATTCTTTATCTCTTCTGCCAAATCCTTGACAAGAAGATTTGGTAATACACTTGTATACAAGCTTCCAGGACCTAAAATAATTGCATCAGCTTCTTTGATAGCTTCTAGGGATTCAGGTAAAGGCTTACTATCCTTAGGATCAATAAAGACCTTATCAATCTTACCTTTTATTTTAGGTATCTGGGATTCACCTCTGATTAACTCTCCATTTTCCAATCTTGCAGATAATCTTACATCTTCTAAAGTAGATGGTAAAACCCTACCCTTAATTGCTAATATTTTACTAGATTCTTTGACAGCCTCTTCAAAATTACCTAATATCTCAGTTAATGTTGCTATGAATATATTACCAAAACTATGACCTTTTAAATCTCTACCTTCACTAAATCTATATTGAAATAGTTTCTCCATCAATGGTTCAGTATCTGCTAAAGCAACTAAACAGTTTCTAATATCACCTGGAGGAAGTATACCAAGTTCATCACGTAAGACCCCAGAACTCCCACCATCATCAGCTACTGTAACAATTGCAGTAATATTATTGGTGAACTTCTTAATCCCTCTCAACATAGTAGACAGCCCAGTACCTCCACCAACAACAACAATTTTGGGCCCTTTTCTTCTATATCTTTCTTGGTATAAGACTTCTATTAACTTTTCATTTTTATCAGGTGATACAGCATCATATATAGATAATAACATTCTTCTAATTCCTAAAACATTAAGATAAACTCCAAATAAGATAATTACAATTCCAGGTATTCTATACTTTATCAGATCTAGTGACCTGATACTAATGGCCATAGAAACCCCAATACTAATTAAAATTATTCCTAGAATCATTAAAAATATCCAGCGCTTAAACTTAAGCCCAGGATAAAGCCACTTTAGTCTATTCATTATAAAAACCCCTTATTTTTTAGAATCACGATGCTCAATTAATATATTATACCTCCCTTTTAACTCTTCATATAATTTCTCTGCAAAAGTAACTGAACGGTGCTTCCCTCCGGTACAACCAAAGGCTATCGTTAAATGACTCTTACCTTCCTTAATATAATTTGGAAGTAGAAATTCAATTAAATCAAATAATTTCTTTTTGAATTTCTTGGTGATAGGCCATTTTAGTACATATTCCTGTACATCTTTAGTCTCCCCAGTCAATGGTCGTAATGAATCTACATAATGAGGGTTTGGTAAGAACCTAACATCAAACATTAAATCAGCATCAAGGGGTACTCCATATTTAAAACCAAAGGAGAGAATAGATATGGTCAACTTACTCTCTTTAGATTCTTTAATAAATATATTCTCTAACTCCTTTTTTAAGTCTTTAGAGGATAAATTACTAGTATCGATAATCTTATCAGCCTTACCACGTATTTCTTCTAGTTTACCTCTTTCTAAAGCAATCGCTTCTGAGATTCTTCCTTTAGGTGCTAATGGGTGCCTTCTTCTTGTATTTTTAAAACGATTAATCAGAACTTGAGTATCAGTTTCTAAAAATAGGATCTTATAATCTACTCCTAATTCCTCTAAAATTTCTAACTCTTCAAAGATACTATCAAAGAAATCTCTTCCTCTTACATCAACCACTAAGGCTACCTGATCAATATTTCCCTTAGAGTGTAGATACATTTCAGCAAATTTAGAAATTAAAGCAGGTGGTAAATTATCTACACAGAAAAAACCTAAATCCTCTAAACTTTTAATTGTTTCAGACTTACCTGCTCCTGACATTCCAGTTATTATAATAAATTCTTTATCTTGACTCATTTCCTCACCTCTTTAATTTATCTAATAATTATATAAATAAACTATAAATTTCCCCTTATAGATTTCCAATTCTAAAGTAAAATTTAATGGAGATATTGTGATACTTTTGGAATCAGTTATCGGGAATCAGGAACCAGTATTTTAAACTGATTCCTGACTCCTGATTACAAATAACTAAACCATCACATTATCATCCTATTATTTCATCCTAAAGTTTAATAACAATATCTATATTTTATTAAATTATAAATATATTTATCTTATTATTAATATTATCACTTTATCTCTAGAAGCACAAATATAATCTATCTATATAGAAACCGCCAAAGATTTAATATTAGAAATTTTAAAAGTAAAAGAGCAAACAAGAATAATTCTTTTATAGTTTATCTATCATTCATTTAATAACTTGTATATGTTATTAAAATCAGATAATGCTCATAAATTATTCAAATAGAGCAATTAAACAGAACTTGTAGTTATATAGGTTGATTTAAAATCAAATTAAGCTAGTACACATTTATAATATCTTTAGTTGTTAACCCTGAGTGTTGGGCTACTAACATAGCTGTTTCTACATCCCCAACTTTATCTGGACTATGGGCATCACTTCCCAAAGTAAATTTAGCGCCCTCCTCTAATGCTACCTTAATATATTCTTCTCTCATATATCCATGGCTAGAGTTAATCTCTAAGGCTACTTCTTTTTCTACTGCTACTTTAGCTAAAGTTTTAGTATCAATATCTACTTTATAGCCTGGATGAGTAATTATATCTATATTATCATAATTATTTAATGTATTGATTAAAATTTCAGTATTTTTAAACCTTATCTCCCCATGATTTATTCTGAGCTTATCAACTATAACATTATTTAGTATTATCTCTATCCCATCTCTAAAGCTAACTGGCTTAATAAATAGATGAAATCCTACTAATACTTTATCTAACTCCTTTAAGATAAACTCTGGTACGTCTAACCGCCCATCTACACCAATGATATTAGCTTCAACTCCTGCTAATACTTTAATCTCGGGATATAACCGATTATATTTATCTACTTCTCTCTTTATCTCTAATAAAGTAGCTGAATCCTCTACCCCTAACTTAACTATACTCCGACTAGCAGGACCATGATCAGAGATAGCAATCTCCTTTAAACCTTTTTTGATTGCTACTTCTATATTCTCTTTAATACTTCCGGTTCCATGACTATAGGTAGTATGGGTATGATAATCTGCATATAGATGCATTAAATCCTCTCCTTGAAATTAATAGGTATAATTAGTGCCTTTGCCAAACAACATCCAACGTACTAAACATCAATCCAATCTATTACCAATTCTTTAAACTTTATATTTATCTTTAATTAACTTTTTAATCCTAGTCTTCCTTTCAAGAAATTCTTCAATTCTATCAAAACTAGCATTTAGAATATCATCTTCTTCTAATTGAGCTTCTTTAGCTATTTCTAACGCCTTATCAAAGACTCCTACGCTAGCAGAGTAATGAGCATCAGTACCTAAAACCACCTTCACTCCTAATTGCTTAGCCAATCGCCCAATCTCTATACAACTCTCTTTACTTCCTGGACGGCTTAAATGTGAACTATTATTTATCTCTAATACTACGTCCTCTTCTTTAGCAGCCATAATCACTCTCTGACTATCAACTTGATACTCAGGATTACCTGGATGAACAACAATATCTACCAGAGGGTTTTTAATTGCATTTATCATAGCTTTGGTATTGTCTTCCTTAGTACTAGGCTCATATCCAGTTCCTGTATGGAAACCAACCAATACTATGTCTAATCTACGAAGAATCTCCACTGGCAAATCTAAAGTACCATTAACATCAGTTATATTGGCCTCAACACCTCTAAGAACTTTAACTCCATCTATCTCCTCTGGTATTACCTTTAGGTTAGCAAAATGGTAGATATGAGGACCTCTTGGCATGCAAGGTCCATGATCTGTCATGCCTAAAATTTTAATTCCATTCTCCTTCGCCCCTGCTACCATCTCATTAATGGTAGAATATGCATGTCCACTAGCTATAGTGTGAGTATGTAAATCCGCTATCAGCTTGATGGTTATCAACTCCTTTAAATGAAAAATCCTAATTTGGCACTAATAATACCTATTAAACTCATAATAAAATAACCTTCAATCGCTGTCAACTTAAATAATCTTAAAATTGAAAAAAGTACTAAAGCTACTTCTATCCAGAGAAAATAAGGAACCTGATCTGTTAATAACGGAATATTCCATTCCACAATCAATGGTGCTGCTATAATCACTGATAAAAAGAGAAACACTCTTAAGTATTTGTTTGATATTCTAGTTGATTCACAGAGATAATACAGAAAATTCCAAAGTATTGGAAATAATATAATTGCCCAATAAAATAAATTAAATAATAATGAAGATACAACTATAGTAGAAATAGCATAAGTGTAATACCATAGATTATCTCTATTTAGAGAAGGCTGTATAGCTTGAATTAATAAAAAAGATAGACCTACAATTGGAATTAAAGCACCTCCACTAATAGCTAAATCGTTCAAAAATTGAGCAGGTATTAAGCCCAGCAGCTCCTTTATTAACGGAGTACTTAGTAACATAAGTAGATTAAAAGTAAATATTATCAGGATAAAATAATTCTTCTCTTCCAGCCAACTACAACTCTCTTGTAAACTAAAGACCAAAATTACTATCAAAGCCAAGTTAAAAAACAGACTAATATTTCCCGTTAAAATAACCACAGCTACTGTTAATAAACTCACCAATAGACTATACTTTAAACCTAATTCATAATCTACTAGATTGCTACCCCAAATCAACTCAACCACTACACCTATAGTAATACCAGTTATAAAACCTTCTTGTCCAAAAAATAACCCCAATAAGGGTGTTAATAATATTGGGTGAAATAAAGACTTAAACTTCACATTAACTCTATCTCTAATATAAAATACAATAGTAATAATTAAAGCTAAAAATATCTTTGTCATAGCTCTCTCCCCTTTAAATTTTACTCTTTATAGATTATAAAATTACTTCTATTAAAATAAATCTTTAAAAAATTATTTTACATTATATACCAATTATATTTCTTTAATAAGAATTAAAATCCTGCAAAGCATAGTTTATTTATCAAAGGAGAGTATACTATAAATAATTTATCTTTATGGATATATTGGGACACTTTCGTGTTAGTGTAAGTTATGAGTGTGTGTGTGAAGTGCCTTCTCTATTGGGGTTTACTCACACACCCACTCACACTGATATTTAAAAGTGTCGCATTATCTCTATATTGTATTATTTTTCCATTAGTACAGGACGTTATTCTATATCTATATTATAAATTATCCCTGTTAAATTCTTTTTATACGAAATGATGAATTAAAGATAAGATTCTGCTTAAACTAAGTTTAAGAGAGAAAATAGTGGCTTTAATTAATAATTTATTATGAATAGCTTACCTTTGATTTTAACATATTAATAAAAAATGAGGTTTTTAAAGGAGGCTTCTATGGAAACAGAAGGATTTTTATCTTTGGTTCTACATTCTCATTTACCCTTTGTTCGGCATCCAGAAGATAGTTCAGCTCTAGAAGAAGATTGGCTTTATGAAGCAATTACTGAGACTTATATTCCATTAATTGATGTCTTCTCAAGGCTAGTTAATAATAATGTAAACTTTAAACTAACCATCTCTTTATCACCAACTCTAATTTCTATGCTAACAGATCAATTATTACAAGAAAGATATTTAAATTATCTTGATAAATTAATTGAATTAAGTGAAAAGGAATTAACAAGAACAGCAGAGCAACCCGATTTTTATCAAGTGGCTGAAATGTATAATAAAAATTTTATTAAATGTAAAGAGATATTCAATAAATATAAAGGCAATCTCATAAAGGCTTTTAAGCAATTTCAAGACATTGGGATACTTGAAGTGATCACTTGTACTGCTACCCATGGCTATTTACCTTTAATGAATATATATCCTGAAGCAGTTAATGCACAGCTTGAAGCAGGTATACAAGTTTATCAAGAACATTTTGATACTAACCCTAAAGGGATTTGGCTACCTGAGTGTGGTTATTACCCTGGTCTTGATGAATTCCTATGGAAGAAGGAAATTAGGTACTTTTTTGTAGACACCCATGGTATTCTAAATGCTCAGCCTAAACCTCATTATGCTCACTTTGCACCAATCTATTGTCCATCAGGAGTAGCTGCATTTGGTAGAGATACCGAAACTTCTCGTCAAGTTTGGAGTTCTGTTCAAGGATACCCTGGTGATTATGATTATAGAGAATTTTATCGTGATATTGGCTTTGATTTAGATTATGAATATATCAAAGACTATATTCATCCTAAAGGATTTAGAAAGAATACTGGCATAAAATATTATAGAATCACTAATAAAGTTAACAATAACAAGGAGGTTTATAAACCAATTTGGGCCAAACAAAAAGCAGTCATCCATGCAAATAATTTCTTAGAAAAACGGCAAGAACAAATCCGTAACCTTAAAACTTGTATGGATAGACCCCCAATTATCACCTCCCCTTATGATACTGAACTATTTGGTCACTGGTGGTATGAAGGACCAATTTGGCTAGAAGCTTTAATATCAAAAATCTATCATGCTGATGAAGCTAATATTAGATTAATTACTCCAAGTGAATATTTAGATTATTTCCCTATCAACCAAGTAGCTACTCCTTCACTTTCCAGTTGGGGAGATTCAGGTTATAGCCAAGTTTGGTTAGATCAAAGCAATGATTGGATTTATCCAAAGTTACATGCAGTAACTGAACAGATGATTATCATGGCTAAGCACTTCACAAATCCCGATAAACTACAAAAAAGATTCTTAAATCAATTGGCACGAGAGATACTACTTGCCCAAAGTAGTGACTGGGCTTTTATCATCAAAAATAATACCATGAAGGATTATGCTATTAGGCGCACTAATGAGCACCTAGAAAATTTTAATAATTTGATCAATCAACTCCAAAATAACTCTTTTGATATCAATTACTTGCAAAAATTAGAAAGTAAGAACAATCTATTCCCTAACCTAGATTATAGAATCTATCAAGGCTTAAATAACCTAAATTATAAAGAGGTGAATATCTAATATGGCTCTATTACTAACATTCTTAGTATTAGCAATTGTAGTCTACTTTTTTCGACTTACCAAAGACGATAATATAAAAGATAATCACAGCAAGAGAAATTTAACAGATATTCATTTGAAACAAATGAATTATAATATGGAAAGCAGTTCAGAACTCACAAGTATAGATAAGAACAATAAAGATGAAAATAAATTAAAAAATAGTAACTATAAGCCTAATAGCAACCTCTTAATTAGTAACTATTGGCGAAGAAACCTTGCCAAAGATGATGTAGAGTTTGCTAGAATCCCTGGTGATAATAATAGAATTAATATAAACAATATTAGCAATTATGAAGATGCAGATAAAAAACTTTGGGAACTATTTAACAGAAATAAGCTTATCCTATTAGCTAAAGACCCTTATTGGATTTATACTTATTGGAATGTAACTGGACTAGAGACTGAAAAAACAGAGCCTATTATTAGGGTCTATGATATAACCAGCAATCAAGATGACTTCTTTGATGTGAAAATTTCACCTACAGCTGGTAACTGGTACATTAAAGCTCCTCATAACAATCATCACTATTATGGAGAAATTGGTTTGTTAACAGAAGGTAAGCTATTTATTCCTTTAGCAGAATCGAATTCTGTCTTTATTCCTACTCAAAAACCTCATAAGTATTCTGACAATGGATTATGGATGAAAGTAATTAATGGTCAAAAGTTCTATGTAGATTATCATCCTAAAAACCCATTAGATTATAAACCCCAAATTGACCATAAATCCTCTGCTACCTTATTTAAAGATTAAAAAAAGCCTTCGATTAAAATCGAAGGCTTCTTCTTTATAACTTTATTAACTGTACATCTGTCCATTATGAACCTCAAAACTCCAGTTACTACCACCATTATTGTCCCAATTATTAGCGCAGTCTTTGAAACAGAAATTAAATCTATCAGTCGTATTAATTCTTAATTGGGCACTCCAACTGCCATCACTTTGCGACTGCATCTCAATGTCTGTTACATCTCTCCAATTATCCTTAAAACCAACCCCAGCATGTAAATATACCTTACTAGCACCATTCTCATTTAGTAATCCATCATACCTAACAGTAACTTTCTCCCCAGCAGTAATTGGTGTAGGAGTTACAGTTACCTCTGAATAAGTCATTGTTGCTTGCATTTATTTCCCTCCCTTATTCTAACTAACTATTTATAGCTTTTACAATCTAGCTTACTTTATGAGAGGTAATTTTTACTGATGTAAATAATATAAACTTAAACTTAGGTATAACTAGAGATAGATGTTACAAAATTCCAGTTGTCAGAAATCAGAAATCAGTAACCTGTATATTTAACAGATTACTAACTGGCGATAACTATTTTACAAAAGTATTCCCATATACCAATTAATTATTATTCACCTCTATTGAAATTCATCTAACAATATATATAGAAACCGATAAAGATTTCATACTAGCAATTACGATTAATTTTAAAAAAGTCAAAATAATTTTTTGCAACGAATCTCCCGAATAAACACGAATTTAAGTCAAGGTCTTTTAAATCTTTAATTCGTATGATTCGTGTTAATTCGCACCCCAAGAGTACTTCTTCGGATAAATTACCTCAGGGCGTTGCTAAATTAATTTAAATTATTTTCGTGTTATATAGACAAACAACTCTAGAATGAAACAATAGAGAGATATTACGACACCTTAGGAATCGGGAATCGGTTATCAGGAATCTGTAGAACATACTGATTCCAGGTTCCTGATTCCTGACACTAAAG
>Ga0163226_1000093_pt1 | contig 18368 bp, 12 predicted proteins | sample MSEWel2016_07_13_2_FD_113144 | JGI IMG/M metagenome (GOLD analysis project Ga0163226, IMG submission 113144) | Subsurface microbial communities from deep shales in West Virginia, USA - MSEEL Well Study Marcellus 5H_2016_07_13 ...
CCTTAGGAATCGGGAATCGGTTATCAGGAATCTGTAGAACATACTGATTCCAGGTTCCTGATTCCTGACACTAAAGTTTCGTAATATTCCCATTAAATTACACTTTAGACTTGGAGATCTATAAACCTGTGGCTAAAAATTATATATAAACTTTAAAAAATATGATTTTCTCTTTAATCTGATTTTACCTTGACTACTACCTTTTTAACTCCTTCTGCTTTATTTACTGCTCGACCAGGCATATGTATATCTTGGGGCATAAAAACGGCAAAGCTTCCTGCTTTAATGGTAAAGAAGTTACCTTTCCCTTCTAAAAATAAGATATCCTTCTCCTGATTATAATCTTCAAGAACCTTCATTCTTTCTAAATCACTACAGCCCATTAACTCTTGGCCTTCAATTATATACTGAATATCTAAATACTTGCGGTGTCCTTCCCAACGACCTTCCTCTTTAGGTTTGGTCTGATACTCTTCAACTGAAGCGTAAATATCACCTTCAGTTATTTCATACTTCCCTACTTCTAACTTAGCTAAATCCTTTTCTATTAAAAACTTAAAGGCTGTAGCCATTCTATCATTCAAATTATAATAAAGTTTTGCATTCTTAAGCCTATCAATTATCATTCTTTCACCCCTTTTTATCTATTAATCTATATTCAATTATACCAGTAAAGTTAATTATCTAACAATAGAATTGATAATTATATAATATTATTCAAATAAAACATATTCAAAAGAGGTCTTTTGTATTATTATGTCGAATTTTATCATAGTAAGAATTTTTATAATTTTAAGGAGGCGATAAATATGAATAATTCAATTCTATCTAAGCACCAATCTAAGGTAAATAAAATTGTTAATATCCTTATACCTATTTTGTTATTAGGGTTTATTCCATTATTAATCATCCTAAAAGGTACTAATCTCTTTAGGGATACAGTTGTCTTTACTATGGCACTAGCAAGTTTTAGCCTAAGATTATTACATGGAAGTAAGTACGAACATTTATGTAAATATCTATATGGTTTAATTCTGTTAATAGGAAATAATATCTTTGTTATTAATTTTGGACAAAATGTTCCAGCTGCCTTATATACTTGTTTTTTATATCTTTTTGCAATTTCAATATACTTCGATAAAAAAGCTATATACTTTTATGTAATACCTACAATCGTATTATATAGTACTGAATTTTTTATATTTAGAGATAGATTTTCACTAATCATCGACCCTGCAACTTGGATATTATTAGGGACCATCTTCTTCTTTGCAGGTATTCTAGATATCGCATTGATTAAAAAAGCCACTGAATTAATTAACTTAGCAGAAGAGAAAGAAGTAGAAGCTAATCAATTAGCCAATAATTTAAGTACAATTATGACCAATATTAAAGATGTGATAGAACAGACAACAGCCACTAGCCAAGAGCTATCTGCTGCTGCTGAAGAAGGTAATGCTTCAATTGAAACTACATCTTCCTTGATTGAAAAGATGTCAAGTAATATTCAAGAAATTTCTAGCAGTACTAGAGAAGTAGCTAACTTTGCCCAAGAGGCCAATAATCAAAGTAAGACTGGTAGTAGCAATATCAAAAAAACTATACAAAGTATCGAAGATATCAGCAATTCTATCGCTAATACAGTAGCTATCATCAATAACCTAGACCAAAACTCTAAAGAAATTGGTCAGATTATAGAATTAATTAACAACATTGCAGAACAGACTAATTTATTGGCACTAAATGCTGCTATTGAAGCAGCACGAGCTGGAGAACATGGTCATGGCTTTGCTGTAGTTGCAGAAGAAATCCGAGCATTAGCTGAAGAGACCTCTAAAGCTACTAAGGATATAGCTGATTTGATTAAGGAGACACAGAAACAATCACAAAATAGCTTAGTTGCTGCCAAAGAGGTAGAGGATAAAGCTAAAGATGGGAAAAAACTAATTTTAGAAACAGGAGAAGTATTTGAAATTATCAAAAACTCTATTGAAAATACCTCAGTAAATATTGAACAAACAAGCTCTGCTACTCAACTTTTAGCCAAAGATAGCGATGAGGTCTTAAATGCTACCTTTGAAATTAGCAGTATGTCAGATGAAATAAATCACTCTTCACAAGATTTAACAGAATTAGCTGAAAGATTAAATGAACTGGTTAATAGATAATATTAGTTTATAGAGATGTTACGATGCTTTAATGATAAATCAAAATTTTTTATCATCAATAATTGCTATCGTAACATCCACCTTATGTATCAATCACTGTTTTTCCCTGATCAACAATCTACCTACCTCATTTCCCCCTTCCATCAAATCCTCTATTCTATCTGAGCCGAGCTCTTGAAGTATCTTGATTATATTCATATTATCAAAGGGAGTCATAATCAATGAATCCTCTCCATATTCATTTACAATTTTGGTGGCTTTATCTATATCGATATTGGTCCTAGGTCCACCAACACAACCACCATCACAGCCCATACCTTCTACAAAGTTGGCTTCTTTCTCCTTAGCTGCTAATAAATCTTCTAATATCTGCTTACATTCTTTGACACCATCGACCTTCTTTGCTCTAAGCTTAACCAATCTTCTAGGAGCAATCCGATTTACCACAGTCTTAACAGAGAAGCTAACCCCACCAGTTCTAGCATAAACCCTGCCTGCAAAGGATGCTTGATCCTTATCATCAGAAGGTAATTCTGCTAAATTAATATCTAAAGCTTTAAAAATCTCATCTAATTCACTATAAGTTAAGACAAAATCAATTGCTCCAGCCAGCTCTGGCTCTTTTGCTTCAGACTTTTTAGCAATACAAGGTCCTATAAAGACTATTTTAGAGTTAGGATAGAGTTTCTTCAACATTCTACCTGATAAGATCATAGGTGATACCGATGGTGACATATGTTTAAAGACCTCTGGATAGTTGTTCTCTACTAGTCTAATCCAGACTGGGCAACAACAACTTGTTAAAAAGAAGTCATCCTCAGTCTTTACTAAATGATCAAATTCAAAGGCCTCCTTAATAGTTAACATATCTGCAAATAAGGCTACTTCAATCATATCTTGAAATCCCATATACTTTAGAGCTGTCCTAATTTGCCCCATACTAATATCATCACCAAATTGCCCTACAATCGAGGGAGCAACTGCTGCATAAACAGTGCTCTCTTCATCCTTCAATAGATTGGTAATAGGAAGAAACTCTATCTTATCAGCTATAGCCCCAAAGGAACAGCTGCTCACACAGCTACCACAATTTAAACACTTTTCATTAACTATTATCGGTCCTTTACTTCTCTTATACATGTGGGCTTCATACTTACAACTATTATAGCAGTCCCTCTCTTCAAGCTCTTTGCCACAGGATTCACATCTTCCTTCTATCTTAGTTACAATCGGCTTTTCTATATAGTCTAAGTTCTTGATATCCTCTAATTCATAAGTAAAGGACTTACTTTGACTAGGGTTAAGCCCCATTGCTACTCTGATATGATCCCTGATAAAGAGATCATCTTCATCATTATAACCATACTTCTTCTTTATCTCTGCTACCAGCTCTTCCAAATCATCATTGGTCAATAGCTTCCCATTCCATTCGCGCTTGACAACTTCTCTAAAGATTTCCATTCTTTTTCCTTGAAATTCTGTAAACTTTTCTACCATAAAATCACCTTTTCTTTTACTTTACTCCTATTTTGCCCTATCTGCTATTAAAAATTAGCTATTATTGAAAATAAAAATTGCCCCCATGAAATCTAAGGACAATTTTAAAGAATTAACTTTAATTATCTATTACCTTATTAAAGACATCTAAAGAAGGTAATGCATTACCTTTAAAATCAAACAGTGCTTGATTTTCATATCCATTACCATACTCTTCACCAGCTTTCCAAGTGGCACCCTCAGAAGGAATTAATTCTCCTCCCCAATAAAAGATTCCAAGACCTTTATTATCAGGGACTTCATTAACTACTTCCATTACTTCTCTAACCAGATCAGCTTGACCTTGAATACTTGGAGTTGGTAGATATCGACCATCATCAAGTGCAGCAATTGTATCAAGTCTCTCTTGATCCAGATGATTTGGCTCATCATCGGCTCCTTCTAATGTAAAGCCATAAGATGTCTCTACAACTGCAACTTCATAACCTCTATTCGCTAAGGCTGTCATCTCCTGTAAAAGATTAGTCCACCCCGTATAATTATCACGAAGCCCTCCATGCTTCTCCCAATAAGGATAATAAGAAATTCCTACTACATCAAACCCTGTAACGCCGCCTTTCTCTTCAAGGTCTTTAATGAACCAGTCAACTCCTTCTCCAGCATCTGCTTTATGAATGACTGATTTTATTTCTTCCCCTGTCTCTGCTTCTATCTGATCAATAGCATCTAGACCCTCTTGTAATAATGCACCAAATCCACTCCAACCACCAACAACGTCTTCAGTATAATCAGGAAACTCATCTAAATATGGCCATAACATTCCATCAGGCCAGAGCATACCGTTATTCACTTCATTTCCAATCTGCACCATATCAGGCAGAGCACCTGCATTATCTAATTCTTTAAGAGAAGTATAGGTAAACTCATAAACTGCTTGTTTTAACTCTTCAAAGCTTAGCTCTTCCCAAGCAAATGGTTTATGCTGCTTTCCTGGATCTGCCCAAAAGTCACTATAATGGAAATCCAAGAATACTTTCATCTCTAAATCCTTGGCTCGCTTGGCTAATTCTTTTACTGTTTCCAGATCAGTCTCTCCTCCACCTTTTCCAGATGGATCATTCCATAATCTTAACCTAATATAGTTAACACCACGACCTTTTAATATTTCTAGTAAATCTTTTTCTTCTCCATTTTCATAATACTTTCCGCCACTCTCTTCAATTGCTTTTAGTGCAGAAACATCCATCCCTCTAATAAAATCATCACTTAAACCACTAATCGGTTCAATTTGAATCTTTTCTGTCACTGTAAAACTTATCTCCTCTGAATTTGAAGTTAGCACTACCTTTGAGGGAATAAAGGTATATTGATTACTATCATCTACTGGAGTTACTGTTACTTCTCCTTTTAATCCAGTTGCCGACCACATATCTTCTTCATCTAATTCAGAAGTACTATCTTCTATCTCATTTCCTGATATCTTCACTTTTATTTTACTTAGATCTATATCATTAGTTTCTGCTATAACTTGAGCGTTAATATTATAGCTGCTATTTTCTGCAGCACTAACATCATCTTTGTCTGAAGAACAAGCAACTGATATTACAAGTAATCCCGCTACTAACAATAATACTAATAATTTTTTCATCCTCTTACCTCCACAATAATATTATTTTAGCAAAATTATAATATTATAGTCTTATAAGGCTGATAAAAGATTTAGTCTTCTTTGCATTAAAGGCTTTAATTATATACTTATATAACATATCACTACTAGTTTCAGTTAATTTAATGTTATAGGTTGGTGAATCTAGAATAAAATTTACCCATGACGCTATAGAGGGATAGTGCGACACTTTCGTGTCAGGAATCGGGAATCTGGAATCAGTCTGTTTTACTGATAACTGGTTGCTGACTCCTGATTCCTAGAAGTGTCGCAATATCCCCATTAAGTTTCATTTTGAATTCACATACCTATAAAAGAAAGCCTATAATAACATAAGATATCTAACCTTATTATTTTAAGCTTCCCCTAATATCATCTAATTTCCTCTCTTATTAAATAACTTCTAGCTTATTACCACCATAGCTCTGTTTGAAAACCATATGTCATACCACTCTCGCCTGCTTTATACTCAGCACTTCCACCATCCAAATCAACATCATCACTAGCACTAGCATAAGTAACAAATGCACGTAATTGTGGACGTGACCAGAAATCACTCTCCCAAGTAATCGTTGGAGCTACTGTAAACTTATTAATTGTTTGGGCATCATCCCAAGCATCTTGGTCTTGATATTCAAAACCATATTCATATTGCATTGCAAAAGTATCATTATAGAAATGCTCCAATCTAGCACCTACTGAGATAGTATTGATATCATTATCATCTCTATCATCCATTTGATAGATAAATTCAGGCATAATCTGTGTCTTATCACTTATATTACCGACACCATAAGTTAATAATCTAATACTTTGCGGATCATCAGTATCTAACCATGTTCCATCAGGACCACCTAAACTAGCCCCTAATCTATTTCCATACTGAATTGCAAACTTACTAAATCCTGGTAATAAATTATAGAAGTCACCTTTATTATATACTGCTGCTAAGCCTAAACCATACTCATCATAGTCATTATCCTTAGCCCAAGATGGAGTAACTGCAAAATCCATAGTACCATTTAATACCTTAACACCTTTTAATCTGATATCTATATTCTGCTGTGAAATTTCTCCTAAATCATATCTAACATCTGAATCATGTCCACGACCAATAAAGGCAATATCAAAGGTTCCTAAATCAGTTTTAAGATTTTCAATTCCTGCTCCATATCCATCCATTGCCCGCCATTTGAAATCTATAATATGGATGTCATCACGACCATAAAATCTCTGCCCTACCCAAATGCTAGATCCTTCAGGAAGATAGCTAAGATTACCAGCTTCTACATAAGCATTACTAAGTAATCCAGTAGCACCATCAGTCTCCCAAGTTGAGTCTCCATGATTTTGATTAGTAAGTAAGAATTGTGCTCTCATCCAAGAACCATTTTCTTTAGTCCACTTTTTAGAGAATGTCTGCTCTACATAAGTATCTACTTCATTTCCCAATCTAAAATGCCCTAACCCAAAACCAGAATCAAAATTACTATTTGCTGCACCACCATTGATAGACATTGTATACCCTGCTCGAGCATAACCACTATATTCAAATCCATCTTCTAGGATAGATAGTTTTTTCTCTACTTGAGTCAGTCTCTGCTCAACAGATTCATCTGCATAAGCTCCTCCACTTAATAGTAGCAGAACCAAGCTTAGTAACATAAGATTAAAAAGAGAACTTCCTATTTTTTTCTTTGCCAACATTACTTATCTCCTCCTTAAAATTAATCATCGACTCTTAATATAATCGAAACTGATATTATTAGCTTATTAATTCTCAATTGAGCACTAATAAGCTAATAAATCAAAAGTTTAATCCTGTAAAAATATCAATATTAAAATAATATTGATTAATTTATTGAATCATGGGGAATTGATTCTAATAAAAGATTTCTTAAGTCTAACGTTTACTTTAGCACCTTACTTAATTTATTAAAGAAAGTTATAAACTTATAAAAGAATAGTTCTAACCGATAAGTACTACACCCCCTTTCTATTAATAGTTTAGTTATATTATTATAAACTTTATATAAACTTATAGCCTTATAAAGTTGATTATCTCGTTAATTCATCTTTAAACTACATCAATCTCAATCTGCTTAATATGGTCTTCTACCTTTACTTTAAGTTCTATCTTTCCAGCTGCTCCAGAAGTCTTAATCCAAGTAGCTAGACTTCCACCATGAAGAGTGGTCAACTTCGGTCCAATGATCTCACCAACACCTGTTATTTCCAACTCTACTATACCATTATAGAACTTCAATTGATTATTCTGATTATCGACAGCTTTAATCACAACTCTTGTTGCATCCCAATCACCACTATTTAACTGATAATCATCTGCAACTACTTCTATATCTGTCAAATAGGATTCACAAGATAATTTCCTATTAATGACTTCAACATCATTATAATAGCCAATGAATTTGGCATCTTGCCAGGTTTTACCCCATTGACTACCAAAATCCTCAATAATAATTGGTGGATACTCTAAAGCTTTAAATTTCTGATCATCTGGATAATAGGTTCCATAGAGTTCATCACCATAATAAAAATCAACCTTATCACAATTGGTAGCAATCACCAATGGATTAATAATTGCTTCACTTCTCTCTCCTCTAGTCCAAACTGTAATCGGCTCCAATACTGCTTCTACTTCTGGTGAGACTTGAGAATGATAGACATAGGAAGCAAACTTAGGTATTCTAAACATATCCATTACACCATGATAACAGATTCTATCTTCTGAACCAAAATCTCTGTGGGTATTATAGTCAAAGGCACACCAACCAATCACACCAGAGATATAATCATCTAAATTACCTTGATTTAAGATCTTATAATGCCTTAAAGTATGCTCTGTCTGCCTCTCCTCTGTATCATATCTTCTAGTTGGATACATATGTCCAGAGTACTCTGTAACTAAATAAGGTACCTTCTTAGATAAACCAGTTACCTCTTCTTGCTCCCTTAAAATAGTCTCTCCATTGCCTAGAATAAAATCATTGAAGGTATATACATCCTCTAGTAATTCACTATCAGTAATACACCTCACCCCTCCAGTCTGTCTAGTAGGGTCTAACTCTTTAGCAATCTTATTTGTATCTATATAAAAATCATGGTCATCAACTGATTCATTAATTCTTACTCCCCATAAAATAATTGATGGTCTATTAAAATCTCTCTTTATCATCTCTCTTATGTTCTCTTTAGCTACCTCTTTCCACTCATCATCACCAATATGCTGCCAACCTGGTAGCTCTTCAAAAACTAACAGTCCAATCTCATCACATCTATCTAGAAAATGTTTTGATTGGGGATAATGAGAGGTTCTGACTAAATTCAATCTTAAAAAATCCTTTAAAATATCGGCATCCTTCTTCTGGACCCTTTCAGGCATTGCATAGCCCACATAAGGATAGGATTGATGCCTGTTCATTCCTTTGATCTTTACTTTGTTACCATTTAAATAAAATCCTTCTGCCTTAAATTCTGCTGTTCTAAAACCTATTCTTCTCTGGTCTTTATCTAGACTCTTTAACTCAACTTCTAACTGATATAGCTTAGGATTATCTATATCCCAGAGTTCTATATCCTCTAAATCTTCTAATTCTAGTGAAATAACTTCTTCTTTCTTACCACTTAAGCTATAATCTATACTCTTCTCTTCAATAACCCTGTCACCATCTTTGAGGGTTAGAGCTATAGGAATTACTGTTGTAGCTGCTTCACTGTTGGCTATAGCTATATCTACATCAACCCTCTTCTTATCCTTTAATACATCAGTAGGCTTAGCAAAGATATTCTCGATATATACCTTATCAACTACCTTCAGCTCAACCTCTCTATAAATTCCACCATAGGTCAAATAATCGATCTTGTCTCCAAATGGGGGAATATCTGCCCTCTCTGTAGAATCAACTACAACTGACAAAGTATTATTAGCCTCAAATTTTATAGCTGAATTCAATAATATTTCAAAGCCTGTATATCCTCCCTTATGCTCTCCTAGATATTCTCCATTTAAGAAGACCTTAGCATAAGTCATAACACCTTCAAATTTGATGAAGATATTCTGATCTCTATACTCTTTGGGAATAAAGATATCTTTTTGATAAAAGGAGACAAATTGATAATCCTTTTCCTTTGTATAATTAAAAGGAAGTGTTTTATTAGCATGTGGGATATTTACAATCTCACATATCTCATCATTATATTCAGTCCTTAGATACTCTTGCTTATAATCACTGATATATCTCCAGTCTCTATTTAATGGAATTATTCTTCTCATATACTTACCTCCAGCTCAGTTTTTAACTACTAAAGACTATACTTAATTTAAATTAAACCTCTCTACTATATTATTTAAGTTACTTGCCATCACTGACAATTCATCCATAGAAGTAGATATCTGCTGTATAGTTGCCGATTGCTCTTCTGTCATTACAGATACTCCTGCACTTTTAGAGTAAATTTCTTTGCCTAAATTAGCAACTTCTCTTATCTGGTTAGCAATTAATTTAATTTTGCTATCTATTTTATTAAAGGTCTCTTTAGCTTGAACCAAACTTTGAGCACCTGCTTCAACCTCTAAATTATTCTTTTGAATACTAGCTACTACATTGTCTGTATTAGCAATGACCCTATCTATAATACTTCTAATATCACCAACTGAATTTTTAGTCCTAGCGGCCAACCCTCTAATCTCATCTGCTACAACGGCAAAACCAGAGCCATGCTTACCCCTACAGGTTCCGCTAGAACCCTCCGTAATAAAATTCGCTCTTGCTGCTTCGATAGATGCATTTAAAGCCAATAAATTGGTCTGCTCAGCAATTGCAGAGATAACCTCTACTATCTTAACCACCTCTTCAGTCTCAGCATTAAGCTCAACCATCCTGCTTGTGGATTTTTGTGAAGAGTTGATTATTTTATCCATCTTATCCTCTGTTTCTTGAATCTCTTGGAATCCAGTTTCAACTAGCCCAACACTCTTATCTATAAGATCACTTATATCAGTTGATACTTTTGCTAGCTCATTGCTAGTTAGAACAAAGTCTTTAACTACATCTGCAACATCCTCTATTGAAGCACTATTCTCTTCAGTAGCAGCAGATATTTCTTCAGTAGTTACTAAAGTATTATTAGAAGCATTTAATGTCTTATAAATAAGCTCTTTTAAGTTATCTATCATCATATTAATCGACTTAGCCAGTAATCCAATTTCATCTTTGCCCTTATAATTTATCTTTTCTACAGCTAGATTGCCCTTAGCTATTTCATTACTTACTTTTATCACTTTTTTCAAATTATTTTTAATTCGGATACTTATTATTAAGATTAGTACAAACCCCAGTACAGAAGAGATGATAATAGCAGATATTAAAGTTATAATTGTCATTTTTATCTTTTCTTTAGAACTTTTAGTAATGTCCTCTCTGTTCTCTATTAAAATTTCTTTAGCGGTCTCTAATAAGAATATATTTTGATTGGCATTCTCAAATCCTTTTGATAGATTTGAATTTACACTCCAACTATTTAACTTAGAATTCTCTTTAAATAATGGGACGATCTTTTTTAAGAAAACCTCATTAAAATTATCATCATACTCTTGAATAGTATGAAAAAGTCTTTTTAATTTTTCATTATTTACTTCCCTATTAAGTTTATCTTTCAAGCCGTCATACTCTGCCTTGACCTTATTAAATTCTAATAAATTGGCTTGACGATTGTTATAATTCTCTCCACTTGAATTTTGCTCATTGAAATCATTAATATAATTTATTACTATTGTCTTCTTCTGCATCATCAAGCTTTCCATTTTAGAGATAGTGATTAATTCATTTCCTATCTCCTTAACCTTGTTATTTTCAGCTTTAATATCCAACAATAAGTTAAGGATAATTGTAAAGGAAATAAAAAACAATAAGATTACGAAAAATAATGAAGCCATATATTTACGTATAATAGTCAAGTCATTAATTCTAAAAATTTTCAGAAAATAATTAAAAATTTTATCTTTATTCATCTTCTCACTCCTTTTAGCAATTTTGGAGTTAGAATATCGAACTCTATCCCTTCACCGAACCATTAAACATACCTGATACAAACTGCTTCTGGAAGAAGATAAATAGTATTGCTATTGGAATAATCCCAATAACTGATCCTACCATGATCGGTCCATACTTGGTAACCTGACCTGGTGCTACTAGCATTGACAGCATCAAAGGCATAGTAAATTTCTCTTGCGTATTCATAACTATTAATGGCCACATAAAATTACCCCATTGCTGTAAAAAGGTTATGATTGCTAAAGCTGCACAGGATGGTAGCATATTCGGTAATACAATTCTAAAGAATATTCCCAACTCACTACAGCCATCTACACGAGCTGACTCAATCAACTCCTCTGGGAAAGCAAACATCTGCTGTCTCATTAAAAATACACCAAAAGGAGTAACTAAGTATGGAATTATCAGAGCTTTATAACTATTAATCCATCCTAACTTCATCATAATAATAAATAGTGGAACGATTGTAACCTGATATGGAATCATCATCGTCAATAAGATAACCGCAAATAAAATTTTGCTACCTTTAAAATTAAATTTTGAAAAGGCATAGCCTGCTAAAGCAGATAATAAAACTATACTTGCTGTAGTAACTGTTGAAACAAATAAGCTATTGAAGAGACCATTCCAGATAGGCATCTGATCTAATAACATTGAAAGATTATCTAGAAAATTGCCAGCTGGTATCATCTTGGGAGGAGTTTTAAATATCTGAGCTTCATTTAAGGTAGAAGCTGTCAACATCCAATAAAAGGGATAGATCGAGATAACTAAACCTAAGCCAAGAAAGATATATACTAATATTTTTGTAAATTCTTTTTTATTATTCATTTAAATCTCCCCTCCGTCAGATACTTTTAATTGTATATATGATAGGATACCTATTATCGTTGTAACAATATAGGCTCCAGCAGAAGCTAAACCAAACTTAAATGATCCAAAAGCCCGATCATAAATATAATATATAGCTGTTAAAGTTTCATTATTAGGACCACCTTTAGTTAACATATAAGGCTCTGTAAACAATTGAAGTGTCCCAATAGTAGATAAGATCATACAAAAGAGTAATACAGGCTTTAACATCGGTATGGTAATCTTGAAGAAGGTATCTATTTTATTGGCTCCATCAATAGTAGCTGCTTCATAGATAGTCCCTGGTATCGACTGTAATCCCGATAATATAATGATACTATTGTAGCCAGTCCACCGCCAGGTCATAGCTATAGCTATCATTACCTTAGCCCAAATACCATTACTAAACCATGGTATCCCCTCAATTCCAATAGAAGTAAGGAATTGATTGATTATCCCATAACGTTCATTGAACATTAAAGAGAATACAAGAGAATAGGTAACTAGATCTATAATAACTGGAACAAAAAAACCTAAGCGAAATAATGCTTTATACTTAGTATGTTTAGAATTAATTAAAACAGCAACAATACAAGCTAACAAGAGCATAATAGGAACCTGAATAACTAATATCTGTCCTGTATTCACTAATGATTTCCAAAACACCGGATCAGTCAATAAATAAAGATAATTTTGGATACCTACAAACTCTAAACCACCTGATGTCCATTTACTAAAACTAAGAACCAATGAATAAAAGATTGGGTATAGAAAAAAGACTATAAATAACATAAAAAATGGTGCTATGAATAAATAAGGGCTTATATTCTTCATATTCTTACGAAAAAAATCTTTCATATTCTTTTCCTCCTAGTTTGGATTCTATAATATTTTTTAAATCTCCCCTCTTGAGTTTTCAAGAGGGGGAATTAAAAAATATTATTTGCTTACTGGCAAACCACTCGCTTTGGAAGCAGCTTTTTCTGCATCTTTGAAAGCCTCTTTAATATCTTTGTTTCCATTTAAGATCTGTCCAAAAGCAGTCTCTAATGGTCGAGATACATCATAGAAATATTGTCCAAATTTCATAGCCGGAATATCAGTAGCTAATTCACCAAACCTTTTAGCTAAAGAGAAGCCAAAGTACTTATCTACAGTAGCAAAGGATTCTGATTTATAGAATGGTTTCCAAGCTGGGAATAATCCATAGTCCATCTGAATTTTCTGCCCTTCTTCTGTTAACAATAAATATTTTAAGAATTTCCACGCAGCCTCTGGATGCTCAGATTGTGTGGTTACTGCAAAAACCGATCCGCCAAGATTGGCTTGATTTGGTCCACCTTCAGTAAATGCAGGTAATGGCATAATACCCCACTTGCCAGCTTGGTCAGCTGCTTGGGTCTTAACAGTACCAGCCCACCAGATTGGATAAACTATTGTAGCAGTCTCACCATTAACTACTGCACGAACTCTATCATTCCATGATGGTGAATCAACAACTAAATCTTTCTCTTTTAGCTCTTTGACTAATTTCATTGCTTTAATGTTAGCCTCATTGGTAAAATCAATCTTACCTTGCTCATCATAAAAACGTCCACCTAATTGATTAGCTATCATCTGCCAGAAATCATAGGTCTCATTACTCGTTAAAGAGAACGTAGTCATTTTTACTCCATCTAACTTACTTTGCAATTTCTTTCCGGCTCTCATGAATTTGTCCCAAGTTGTTAAATTATCTGGATTAATTCCAGCTTCTTCAAAATAATCTTTACGATAATAAACTGCAGTTGGAGCAATATCAACTGGGATAGCATATATTTTACCATCTTTAGTTGAAGCACCCCATCCAGCATCAGAAAACTCATCTTTTCTAGGCATTAATTCATCACTTAAGTCAACGAATTGATCAGGAAATTTACCCATGAAGTTCGCAAAATCTCTCATTTGAACTGCAACAATATCAGGTGCTCCTATCCCAGCAGTTAGTGCTGGAACAATCGAGTCATAACTATTAGAAACTCTTCGCACATTAACTTTAACCTCTGATTGACTTGCATTAAACTTTTCTGCAGCTTCATCTAAAGCATCAGCTTGCAGGTTCCAAGATGCAATAGAAATCTCAGCAGGTTTACCTTTGTCATTATCATTAGCACCTGTATTACTAGCACCTTTACTGCCACACCCACTTACAATGATACTTAACGCTAACAAGCTAACTAGAATCATTATTGAATATCTTTTCATTCTCTCACTCTCCTAATTAAGTTTTTTAGATTCCAAAAACTTATAAACTTATAGGATTAAATTGGCTATATCTATTCCTTAAAATTGAGTCATGTATTTTCCTTATAGTCTTATGACCTCTTATAATCTTATGATCTTATAATCTCTTATTTAAACCGGTTTAATTAAACCGGTTTAAATAAGAGATTATTCCAATTTAGAACTGGAATCTCGTTCAATTAATTTCACTTGATAATTGATGAAATAATCTTCTTTTTTGACTTTTTTGCTAGCTATTAATTTTAACAGTATTTCTGCTGCTTTCTTCCCCATCATCTTTTTAGGTATATCTATAGTTGTTAAAGAAGGACTATAATATTTGGCTACATCTATATTATCAATACCACATACTGAGAAATCATTTGGAATATCAAAATCAAATTTTATTAAAGTCTGCATTAATCCAATGGCTGTCTCATCATTAAAACAGATAACCCCTGTTGGTTTATCTTCTAAATCATTTAACATAAAACCTGCTTTAACTCCAGATTCAAATGCATGATATTTATCAAAAATATAATCTTTATTAACCTCACAGCCAAACTCTAACATCGCATCTTTAAAGCCAGCATATCTCTCTTCATCCTTTCTACCAATATAAGCAATCTTTTTATGACCCAACTCTATCAAATGGCGAGTTATTTGATATCCTCCATCCTTTAAATTAGATTTTACTATAGGAATAATTCCATCATCATCACCTATTCTATCAATATAAACAACAGGTATATGGTTAGATGCAAGTTCAGTTATAAGACTATTATTTACTTCTGTTAAACATGTAAAGATAGCCCCATCAACCATTCCACTTCTAAACATATCTATATATTTTTTCTCTTCTTTGGGATCATTTTGTGTTCCACATAAAATAATACTATAATCTAGTTCATTTAACTTCATCTTTATAGCTTGTGCCAAATCAGCAAAAAAAGGATTATTTATCTCTGGTACAACTAAACCAATCATCTTAGTTGACTTTTTGGTTAATGCTTTTGCCCTAGCATCTGGAATGTAATTAAGTTCCCTAGCTATCTTCTGAACCTTCTTTAATGTATCAATATTAACTTTATCACTATTATTAAGGGCTAACGAAGCTGTAGCAGCAGAGACTCCTGCTTCCTTAGCTACATCTCTTAAAGTTACCATAATTATCATATTCCTTTCACTTAAACCGGTTTATTTATTATTAAAAATAAAAGATACCATTATATGTTAATCAGCAATCTTCTTAGACACTAACTTTAAATGAGAATTAACAAATCAGCTATTTTTTCATCTGATTTCTATTTTGCCCTATTTGTCATTCAAAATTAGCTTTATTAGAATAAAAGCGACTAATCCATCAATTATATCCTATCTATTATTTAACATATAATTATAATCTTATATTTTATTTCTGACATTCTCTTATCTTCTCAACCTAATAAGCCTCTTGTAAGGTAAAGCAACTTACATTTTCAGAGAAACTTAATTAATTAAATAAAGTAAGAAATCTAAAAAAACAATACAATTACTTATGTTATTAATTACATTTATTAAATATATTATAGTATACATTGATGGTGTTGTCAAATATTATTTTACATCTATAGATTCAATGTATTATTTAACATCAATTTACCTTCATCCCTAAATAAAATTTATAAGTAGTTGACTTGTTTTGACTAAGGTTAAGCATCATTGCTACTTTGATACTCTCCCTAATAAATAGATCATCTTTATCATTATAGGCATGCTTTTCTTTTATCTCTGCTAACAACTCTTCCAAATCATCATTAATCAATAGCTTACCATTTTACTATTAAAAATTAGCTATTATTGAAAATAAAAATTCTCCCCCTAAGTTTAGGAGGAGAGTCTTATATTATTATTTCAATTTTTTATTAGCTTCTATTACCTGCTTAATTGCATTTAACTGTTCCTTAGAGATGTCTGCTTGCTCTTTAATTTTAGAATGCAACTCTAGATTATTCCCAGTTACTTCTTCCATCAACTCTTCCATATCCTTAGTCGAATCTAATGTTTGATTAGTTTCAGCTAAAACCTCTTCGCTAGACGCAGATATCTGTTCTACTACTGCTCCAAGTTGCTCAGTGGCAGCTACTTGAACTTCTGCAGCATCAATAACATCTTCCATCTTCTGAAGTACTCCACTAGATAAATAATTAACTTCACTTAATACATCAACTATACTATCTTTATGTTTATTTCCTTCTTCACTCTTAGTCATTACTATTATTGCTTTTTGTGCAACCTCTTTTATTTCACTAATAATAGTTCTTACTTCCTGAGTAGCTTGCATACTTTCATTAGCCAAATCTTTAATCTCTTCTGCTACTACTGTAAATCCTCGACCATATTCTCCTGCTCGGGCCGCTTCAATAGCTGCATTCAAAGCCAACAGATTAGTTTGATCTGTAATCTGAATAATTCTATCTGATATATTACCTACTTTACTTATACTTTCCTGCAACTCTCTCATAGTTTTAACAGTACGATTGGCAATTTCACTTCCCAATTTTATCTTTTGATCTGTTTGCTGAATTGCTTGGTAGGTATTTTGTCCAGCTTGAGAAATTATTTCAGATTGATTAGATAATTCTTCAACTCCATGAGATACGTCCTGTATTGCAGTAGTTACTTCTTCTACTGCTGTTACAACTTCACTATTACCATTTGTTACATTCTGTATAATACTAAGAGCACGTCTGATATTTTTCTCTACATTATCTGCTATTTTCTTCATAGCTTGTGCTGAGCTAGTTACAACTTCACTCTTATCTGCTGCTTGATATGTTCTATCTTTTATATTTGAAGTAATCTTATTAATTTCTGCTCTAATAATCAAAGCTAAAGTAAGACTTATTAACAAGCCCACTATTATCATTGCTACTGTAACCTTTATTATATTATTAGTCTGATTCACTGCTACATCAATAGCATTATCTAAATTATCCCAGCTATAAGACCCTAGGGAATTTATTGCAGTCTTGATTTTCTGTTCAAGATTATTCAATCTTACTAAAATCAATTGTCTTTGGGGAGTACCTTTTTTAGTCTTCTTTAATTCATTAAGCTGCTTTATTAATTCTTTATCTAGCTCTTTTATTTCATTTAACATCTCTATAGCCCTTGGATTATCGACATACTCTTTCATTCTACTAATATTAGTTGTAACTACACTATTTGTAACTGGTTCTGCCCCAACCCCTGCTTCAGATGCATAAATCTTCTTGATTTGATTGGATAAATCATTGGAAATAAGCTCACTTATATTGAATGCAGGTGCAACCTGCTCATCAATAACTTTAACACTAAGAGCAGTTTGATATGCATTATAATATAGTATTCCACCCATTCCCATGATAATTATTAATAATAAGAAGTAGCCTATTTGTACCTGCTTATTAATTGTTGTTTTAGTTAATAAAGCTAATATTTTCTTAATGTGAATACCTAATTTAGAACATTTCTTTTTTAAAGATTTCATTAACATACCTCCTGCTCAACAAAGTGAATGGATCTATATTAATATCTTGGAGAGAAAAAATTGAACAAATTGAGCAAAAACAAAAACCACTAACATCTTAAAATTATAATCTATACATTAATATGCAATTAACATATCAACATCAAATATATAATCCTTAAAATGTAGTGGAGTATTATGATAATTATTATCAACTTATAGCCACTTATGATTATTATAGATAAACAACTTTAGAATGTAATATAAAACCAACCTCACCCCTAGCCCCTCTCCTCCTATCAGGAGAGGGGAATAAAAGATGCTTTAGTCCTCTCTCCTAAGGTAGGAGAGAGTTAGAG
>Ga0163226_1000096_pt1 | contig 18153 bp, 14 predicted proteins | sample MSEWel2016_07_13_2_FD_113144 | JGI IMG/M metagenome (GOLD analysis project Ga0163226, IMG submission 113144) | Subsurface microbial communities from deep shales in West Virginia, USA - MSEEL Well Study Marcellus 5H_2016_07_13 ...
GCAGTTAAGAAAGCTGCATCTATTTGTCTATCCTTTAATCTACTTGCTGCTTCACCAAAGGATAGATAATCTTCTTCAACATCATCATAAGTCAATCCAAAGAAGTTCAAGATCTGTTTAGCATTTGCTTCTACTCCACTACCTGGAGCACCTACTGCTACTTTCTTACCTTTTAAATCTTGAATACTCTTAATTCCAGCATCCTCTCTAACTACAATTTGGATAACCTCTGGATATAAAGTGGCAATCCCCTTCATATTTTTCACAGGATTATCTGCAAATTGGTTCTTTCCATTAACTGCATAGCTAGCAATATCATTTTGTAAAATAGCTAACTCTACTTCTTTTTTAGCAATCAATCTTGTATTAGTTACAGATGCACCAGTAGACTGAGCCGATGCATTGGCATTATCTACGTCCTCATTAATTATCTTAGCAATAGCCCCACCTATAGGATAGTAAGTACCTGAAGTACCTCCAGTTGCAATAGATAAGAACTTAGTTTCAGATTTTGCACCTTGATTTGACCCACACCCAACAACAAACAGACCCAACACTAACAACATACTTAAAAACATTACCTTATTCTTAGTTAAAAACATTTCTTCATTTCTCCCCTCTCATAATCACTTATGTAAGTAATTATTAAATGTAAAAATTACATATTCAATACTAAACATTTGCAAAAGAATACACAAAATATCCAATATAATGATTAAACAAGAGGCATATATATGCCCTATTCAATTATATATTTTTTTACATTAGATGTCAAGTTTATTATAAAAGTTCAATAATTATTATAATAACTTATAATTCTTCTTGATTTTATAGCTAATTTCATTATATTAATACCAATCTAGTCAACTAAGCTAAACAAAAATAATAAAAAGCCCCAATTAAAAATCAATTGAGACCTAGGAGATTAACTTAATATTTCGGCTATTCCATGACTTTTGTGAAAAATTAGCTTGATAACTAATAATAAAATATAGGTTCGTAAATCTAGAATAAAATTTAGCCATAACGCTATATAGAGATAATGGTACACTTTCGTATCAGGAATCGGGAATATGGAATCAGTCTGTTTTACTGATAACTGGTCCCTGACTCCTGATTCCTAAGATTATATTTTGAGCTATAACTATTGTTAATCACAAAGTTTGTTGTTGAACCAATATTTTTTATTATTTCCATAAATTAAGCTTTTTAAATTCCAATTCTTTAAATTTCAAAAATTCTTTACCTAATTTTACAAAATCCCTAGATAATTTATCTAAATCACTGACATAAAATTGATTAGATTCTATACTATTACCTTCATTTAATAAATCTTGTTTATTTAGAATTTCTCGCACCTTTAAAGCAATCCCACGGCCAGGATAAATCAATTTCACTTCTGTTCCAATGACTTCTCTAATAATTCCTTCTAAATAAGGAAAATGGGTACACCCTAATAATAAGGTATCTATTCCTTCTTCCTTTAATGGCCTAAGATAAGCTTCAGCAACTTCCTTAGCTCTACTACTATAAAGTTCTCCCCTTTCTACTAAAGGAATAAACTCAGGGCACGGTTGGGAGAAGACTTCCACTCTAGAAGATGCATTCTGCAACCCTTTCTGATAAGCTCCACTTTCAATCGTTCCTTCAGTGGCTATTACTCCTATCTTATTATTATTTGTAGCTAATACTGCCTCTTCTACTCCTGGTTCGATTGGACCTATAATCGGTATGTCAAATCTCCTTTTAGCATCTTTTAAACCCGCTGCTGTAGCAGTATTACAAGCGATTATCACCATTTTAGCATCCATCTTAACAAAGTAATCTATAATCTCAAGCACAAAATCCCTGACCTGACTCTGTGCTCTTATACCATAAGGGAGATGAGCTGTATCTCCAAAATAGATAATCTGTTCCTTAGGAAATTCAGCTATTACCTCTTTAGCAATTGTCAGCCCTCCTACTCCCGAATCAAAGAGAGCTATCGGATTCTTTTTACCCATTGTCACCATCCTATTCAACTCTTAATTTTATTATTATAATATTCAATTAAAGAATATTATGTACTATTTTATTTAATTGATATAATATTCTGTTCATAAAGTTAATTATAACATAATTTTAATGACTATAACCAATGATATTATTTATTATTATATGTTAAATAAGGAATTATTAACATCATCTCCTCTGCCAATAGATAAACTGATACAATATAAAGATAGTGCGACACTTTTAAATATCAGTGTGAGTATGAGTAACCCCCAATAGAAAGGCACTTCACACACACTCACACTCATAACTCACACTAATACGAAAGTGTCCCAATGTTCCCATTAAACGTCAATAACCCTATTGAAATTCAACTGATATAATATATTAATTGCATAGACATATATCCTTGCAAAGCAAAGGCGAGACCACAGTCTCGCCTGACTAAATCCTAATTTATTAAATTACTATTAAAAGTCAATGGTTCTTCTAACTCTAAATGACCTACCAAAGTCTGTACCTTGGTACCTTCAACCAATATCTGCACCCTATCTATACCATCAAGAGCAGTTAATGTATTGACAATAGAATAAACAGTAATTGTCTCTCCTGTACTACCACCCCAATGCTTGGTTTGTATCTCCTTACTAAAGTCGACTATAGCTGTCCTATCCTTCACCTCTATTCCCAATAATTTCGTCTGAGCAGGAATAGTCACCTCTAAGCCTTCATTTTTTGGTCCCTCAATCAGTTCTTTAACTATATTCTCATATAAATCATTAGTTTTTACTTCTCTTATTTCAGCTGTCAAGTATTGAGCTTGTTCATCACTAAAATATAATTTGACCTCTTTAGTTGTAAAAAAATTAGATAATAAGAAAACTACTAAGATACAAAGTCCTACAACAATATATAAGTTGAGATTCTTCTCTTTTAACATCAAGACCCCTCCTCTGCTAATAGCCTAAAGTAATTATTGATACCTTTGTATAGAGCTATAGCTGCCTTCTCTCTAAACTCTTCATTCATTAATAATGACTCTTCATCCTTATTACTTAAAAAAGCTATTTCATTTAAAATAGCAGGCATATTTGTAGTATCTAGCACCTTTAGATTGTTAGATTTAACTCCACGATTACAAGTACCTAACCCCTTAATTAAAGCCCTCTGAGTTAAATTGGCTAATAATAAATTAGTTTGATCATAATTAGGCCTTATATAAGTTTCAGTACCATTATGCTCACTATCTACATGGGAGTTAAGGTGAATACTAACAAAGATATCAGCATTATTATCATTGGCTATCTTGGAACGATCTGTCAACTCAATATATTCATCAGTTCTTCTAGTCATAATTACCTTAGCCCCACCATTTTCCAATAGATTCTCTAATTTCATAGCTATATCCAAAACCAAATCCTTCTCTCTAGAACCAGAATAGCCTATAGCTCCAGGGTCACGCCCTCCATGTCCTGCATCTACTACTATCAACTTATCCTTCAAATAGCTTCTAAAACGCTCTTCGACTATATCTATTTCTATATTATCAGTCGTATCTTCAGACTTGATTTCAAAATCTAAATTCTTAGCTAACTCTAAAGCAACCCTTACCTGCTTAGGATCTCTAGAATATTGACTAACTCTAATATTCTTAATTATTCCATTAGCCTTAGGAAGTTCAATTTGGTTAAGGTCAACTATAGTATCAAAGATATCTATTACCAACCGGTTAGGGTTGACTAGCTTATATACTTTATAATTCCGTGCCTTTAAAAGAGATAATTTTAGAGTTTGCTTTAACTTTTTCTCTTCTAAAGTTACTCCAGTCAAATTATTAACCAATTTAACTTGAAGATTATTTCCCTTCCACTTCATCTCATATGGTACTAATTTAGTCAAGTCAACCACTACTCTTGATTTCTCTTTGTTAAACTGAGATACTCTAATCTCTTCAATCAGTTTATTATCTACCTTCAAAGAATGTTCTTTAATATTGTTGACTGTGAAAGGAAAATCAAAGACCAATCTATCACCTTTAGTCAACGGAAATACCTCCGGTTTTACTTGATTACTTAATTTAAATAAAAGATCTTCTTCAGAGCTATAATCTATTCCCAATAACTGGGTGCTTAGAGGTAGAATTTCTAAATTTCCTTCATTATTCTCTAATTTCACTCTAGTTTCACCCTCTAAATCCAAGACAGCTCTAACTATATTATATGGTTCTGTCTGAAATTGACTCAGTCTCACTTTATTAATAGACTTATCTCCAATCTTCAATTCTGTTGCCTTCTCTAAAGCAGCATTTTTAATATCAATAACTACCCGATTAGGATTGGACAAATAATTGACCCTAGTAGCATGTAATGGCCTTGTAGCCCCAATAATAATTTTTGAGCCATTATATTTGACAGAATCAATTATTGGGCTAAGCTTTACTAAATACTTGTATTCATCTCCATCTTTTCTCTTTTCAATATTATAATTTATATTATCATATAAATCTATTATTACTTTAGTATTATTATTTAACTGAGAGATATGATAGTCTTTAATCAAATTACTATCTACTTTAGGCTTGTCTAAATTTGAAGTAATTGTAGCCCCTTTAATATCCAAAACCATTCTAGTTGGATTTGAGAAGAGTTGAACATCATAGTCTACTTCTTCAGTTATTAAAAACTCTAGGCCTTCATAATCTTCAGTCTTAGGATAATCTATATCTTTTATCTCTCCTTTAACCTCGGAAATTTTAACGATTCTCTGCTTGGGATAAGATTTAATTGTCAGCCCTAAAGCACTACCTAAATCCTTTAATGGAACCATAACTCTCTCATTAATTGAAATTACTTTTGTATCCATTTTAATGATTTTATTATCAACTTGTAAGTGCTTATCACCAACTCTAAATTTAATAACTCTACCTTCTTTATCTAATTGAATAGTATTGATAGATGTAAACCACTTCATTTTGATAGATAGGTTATCTGTTAGTATATCTAGAGGAATTAATATACTATTATCTACTATCCTGTAATCCAATTGGTCAGTGATTAAATCACCATTAATCATTAGCCTAATATCATCATCTGCTTCTGCTCTACTAGATATAGATGTTATTAGTAAAACCATTAATACTAGTACTAATATGCGTTTTGGCATATTGATTGCCTCCTAAACTTAGACTATCTATAATTATTTATCAGTTTATCATTAGTATTCTTACTAATTTTACAAATTCCTTTTTCAATTAGCCTTTTTTTCTTGATAATATCTTGAAATTCCTGCCACAATCCCTTCAGCAACTTTCTGCTGAAAGCTATCAGATTTTAATAATCGTTCTTCAGTAGGGTTTGATAAAAAACCTGACTCCACTAAAATAGCTGGCATTTCAGTATTTCTTAATACAGAGAAGTTGGCAGCCTTCAAACCTTTATCACTTAATCCAATTCTTTTAATCATCTCACTTTGTACATACCAAGCTAGAGCCCAATTCTCTTTACTTGCATCCCAATGGGCATAGGTTTCAGTTCCATTAACTGAAATCCTAGGGTGGGAATTGGCATGAATACTTACAAATATATCTGCATTCAAAGTATTGGCTATCTCTGCCCGACCAGTCAATGGAATAAATCGGTCATTCTCTCTAGTCATCACAGTGTTATAACCCTTTCATCTTAACAGACTATTTACCTTTTGAGCTATCTTTAGGTTTACATCCTTTTCTCTAACCCCCATAGGACCAATAGCACCCGGATCATGCCCCCCATGTCCTGCATCTATTACTATCTTATTTCTTGATAACTTCAACTCTTCTTTAACTTTAGGTTTACTGATAATAGAAGAGGTAGCCACCTGTAAGTTGTTACGAATATTTAAGATCAATCGAGAATCTTCTTCAACCAAATAGTAGCTACTCATTGCATTAATATCGACTGCAATCCTTACTACTGCAGGATCAAAATCATATTGACTAACTCTCACTTGCTCAATTATATTATTATTTACTGGAATTAGATTCTTGAGCAGATCTAATCCTACATCCTTTATATCTAAGACCAATCTAGTAGGTTGATGGTATAACTTCAAGTTATACTTACTTAAGGAGTCCATATCTATAATTACTTGTGATATTTGATTAAAGTTCTTGAAACTAACATCATTTATCATATTCTTATGATAATTTATCGACTTGCTCTGCCCATCCCAAGCCAGAATTCCACCATATAACTTCGTCAAAAATCTCAAAGGCACCATAACTTGTCCATCAACTAAAGCAGGCTGTACATCTAGAGGAACTGGTTTATTATTAATTAAAGCTATTCTGTTATTTACCTTAAGAATAACATGAGCACTATTATTATATATATCTAAAATCTTCTGATTATTATCCCAACTCACCCTATCGCCAAAATAATCTGAAATAAAGCGAGCAGAAATCAACGTTCTTCCATTGACAACCTTTATAAATTCAGAGCTCAACTCCTCACCATCTAAGATAAATTTAGGACTTTTAGCCTCTACCACCAAAGATAAAAAAATAGTTACTGCAACAAAGAGTGCAATTATACTATATTTATTTTTCATAATTTTTTCTCCTTCCAACTATGATTAGTACTGTAATGTAATAGTGTGATGTAATAATTTAATAATCTCTTCAATCAACCTTGAAGGTAGTCTTATATAATAGTTTATCGTGACAATCTATAAATTTAAAGTTTAAAAGTCCTTTTGTTAGTAATTTACTCTTCTTTACTTTGACCAAATCATAAGGAACATTAACCATCTCCAAAGTAAATGTACTACTACTACTTGGAATTAGCCTTTTAGTTTTGACAATAATTTGATTTCCCTTCTGTTTAATTTTATCTATCTTGACTTCACAGCCCCTAACATTATCCCCACCAATTGAAGCATAGATTAAAAAATATTTATTATAATTTATATTCAAGTCCAATAATCTCTGGTGGTATTTAGGAAGTTGAAAGACATGGTCTCTTCTTGTGATAACCTGAAAATCAATCTCACAACTACAATCATCTCTCCCACAAATATCTTCATCTCTTTTAGGTAATAAATGTTCAAAGGGAATAATGGTCTTACCATTATTTTCACTACTAGATATTAATGATTTTAAAGGAAATTTAATCATTTTATCACTCCTCAATAAAAAAAGTGGGTAAAAGCTTTCCCACTTTACTCTTAATTCTAAACTTATTATATTATTATATCTATAATAATTATGACTATAAAATGACTAAATTAGTAAATAGGAATTTTTTTCTTTATCTTACCTTAAAATACCCTTTCCTTCTTTAATATATTTTCAAGAATATGTACTAAAATCCTTTATGTAAATTTAATTATTGATAACTTAATCTGGTAATCATCTTTCTATAGTAGAAAATTGATATAAGAGAGAAAAATCCAACTACCTAACCCTCCAACCCCTAACTACCAAAGTGAAAAGTATCGCAATATAGCCAATAACAACTACTAGCTACAATATAATAGTACTTCTTTTACTTTTCTATGAATATGATAATTTATAATATAATTTCTAACAAAATTCAATTAATAAATTGGTTAATATATAGATTGAATTAAATAATTTCATTAATTAAAAACCAATAATCCAACTTATTTAACAACGAATATAGCGAATTTAAAACAAAGAAAATTCTAAACTATTAATTTATTCTTTTTGCCTTTTATTCGTGTTAATTCGTTGCAAAAAAGACTTTTTGATTCTTTAAAGAAAAACATTAGTTCAACTTATATAGATAGGAGGAGTCGCTTATGAATATTGATGTAGTCTTGTTCTTACAGTTAAGTAGTGGACTATTTTGGTCTTTAACCTATATTTTGATTATAATCAAAGGCTTCCATGATAAAACTTATGGTATGCCTATGTTAGCTATTTGTGCTAATATCTCATGGGAATTTATCTTCTCCTTTATTATCCCCCACCCAAGTCCACAACTTTACATTAATATTATCTGGTTTCTGCTTGATTTAATTATCTTATTCCAATTTCTTCACTTTGGTAGAGGAGACTTAAAAGAGCAATTTTATCAGAGATACTTTTACTCTATTTCCTTACTGACATTAGCAATTAGCTTTTTAAGCATATTACTAATCTCTTATGAATCTAATGATAACCTTGGCAAATATACTGCTTTTGGACAGAATCTAATTATGTCAATCTTGTTTATAACTATGTTAGTAAGGCGTGGTAATATCGCTGGACAATCAATCTTTATCGCCTTATTTAAATTATTTGGAACATTATTCGTCTCTATTGCCGCTTATATAATCGAATATTCCCCACTTATAACCTTCTTCTCCATAGCTACTTTCTTCTTTGATTTTATCTATACTTTATTACTATATAACTACCATTTCAAAAGTAAAAATCAAACTCCATAAGATATTGGATAAATATTCTATAACTTTTTCTGAGTTTAACTGATAGAATTAGATTAGATAATATTACATAGTGGTATTAATTGGATTGATATAATAGATAGATAGTGCGACACTTTGTGTCGAGTGTGAGCTATGAGTGTGAGTGTGTAAAACTTCTTTTTATTGGGGTTTACTCACACTCACACACCCATTCACGCTAATTTTAAAAGTGTCGCAATATCCCCATTATGTGATAAATTAAAATAACACAATAATTAATACTAATAGACTTTCACAAATCAGCATAGCTATAACAAAAATTTATAATAAGGTGTGATAAATTCTATGAAAAAAAGCATATCAATATTTTTAACAGCTATACTTCTAGTTTCTTCAATTACTTCTATCTCAATGGCCAAACCAAAGAAAGAAAAATTTAAACATCAAAAAAAACAATCTTATACCCATAATTCAGTTGATAATAATTTAATGAAAAGGATCTTTAATATTGGAGACAAAGAGATTAACTACTTCAAAAATCTTAATATAAGCAGAGAGGAATTAGGCTTAATCTTATATCTATACTCTCTCTCAAACAAAGAAATTACCGCTAATGATATCGACTTTATTGTTAAAAATAAGGATAATATGGCTAGATTAACTTGGTATCTTGGCTTACCACCAATTATCTTTGAAGATGGAATCATCACTTTGCACCATCCAAAGTTAGATAGAACCCTCCCTCCTTTGGGTCAAAGAGTCTATCAAAATAAACGCAAAGGACCAATTAAGGAAAAAATTGATATAGATGATAAAAAGTATGAATATGATAATAAACCCGCAAAGATCAAAGAAAAGATTGAAATCAAAAGTGATAAATATGAATATAAATATCAGAATAGACGCTTAGGAATAGAGGAAAAGTTAGAGGTGAAATACCCTTCTTACAAATACGAATATCATTATAAAAATACTAGAACGGGAGAAAATATCAAAAAGGAAGGTAGAGGTTATCCTCTCAACCCTAAATACTTCTACCAAAGGCTAAAAGATAAAAAAGAAGAGGAATCCAACTTTAATGTATCTATAAGGATTAATATAAACTTATAAAAATAATGGATACCTAGAATAGAAAAAGATACGGTAGAGATACCGTATCTTTTTCATCTTAATATATTACAAAATTAAATTTTCATCCTTTTTAGGACGAGCATCAAACTTCTCTTTCATCTCAGCAAAACCTTCTCTTTCTAACACACCATAGGCATATTGCTTACCTAACTCTACACCAGGTTGGTCAAAGGCATTGATATCATAAAATTCTCCCATAAGTGCTGTAGATAATTCATACATATAGAAGAACTGACCGATAGTAAATGCATTTACCTCTGGGAAGGTAACTGTGCAGTTTAATCTATTATTATCAACTAATGCTAACTCAGTAGCTTTCTTTTCAACAGTTAATAATTCATTGAAAGTGTGTCCACCTAAATAAGATACTCCAGAGATATCTTTATAACCAGGAGCAATCTCTAAGGTTTCTTTATAGTTATCTACTTCTAAGAAAGTAACAACCTTATCAAAAGGACCTTCCATATATAATTGAGCTTGAGAATGCTGGTCAGTAGCACCTAAGGCTTTAACTGGAGTAGGTCCAACATTTACAACTTTACCTTGACGATCATATTTTTTACCTAAGGATTCAGCCCATAATTGACGATACCAGTCAGCAAGATCCTTTAAGTCATGAGCATAAGGCATCATAACAGACATTGGCTTACCATCTTGGTCTGCTAAATATTGTAATACAGCATTTAAATAAGCTGGGTTCTTCCATAAATCATCTGTATTGCAGATTTCATCCATATAAGCTGCTCCTGCTAATAACTCTTCGATATCAATTCCAGTAAAGGCAGCAGAGATTAATCCTACTGGTGCCATTACAGAGAATCTTCCTCCAACATTTTCAGGGATATAATAAGTCTTCATACCCTCTTCTTTAGCAATCTTAATTAGATTACCAGAATGCTGACTTGTAGTAGCGATAAAGTGATTACCTACTGCATCTTCACCTAACTCTTCTACTACCATAGCACGAGCAGTTAAAAATTGGCTCATTGTCTCAGCAGTACCACCAGATTTAGAGATTACATTAAATACTGTTCTTGATAAATCTAAAGTCTCTAATAACCCTTTTAATCTAGTTGGGTCTACATTATCAGGAACAAATAATCTTGGATATCCATTTCTAGCTTCTTTGTTTAGATTGTAGTATGGATGATTTAAAGCAGTCTGTAAGGCGATATTACCTAATGCAGAACCACCAATTCCTAATACTACAAAGTTATCATACTTATCTTTATTGGCATCTGCATACTCCTTGATTTCTTTGGCAATAGCCTTATGGCTTTCAGGCAACTCCATAAACCCTAAATCTCCAGCCTCTTTAGCTGCTCTAATAGCCTTATGACCAGCTATTACTTTTTCTTTCATTGCATCTACATCAGCTTTAGTATAACCATGCTCTTCACCAACAGTTTCAGCAAACATATTGTTTACATCTAACTTGATGCGCATAGACTCTTGCCATGAAGCATCTTCATATCTTTTTGTCATTTCTTAAATCCCCCTTATATTATTATCTTCTTCTTTTATGTATTTTATCCAAAGCTAAAATCAACAGATTAGCTTAAGATAGGATAAACCAAATTTAAATTAAAGTAAAATTATGTGATTAAATAGAATTCTCTAAATCGTTTCCACTAAGTATTTTGTAGACTCATTAACATTATTCTACTAAAAATTAATCATTCCTGCAATAAATTATTTGAAATTAGAATCTAAATTAATTTCAAAAAGAGTTCCTATTAACTTCAGTCAAATTAAAATTAAATTTAAAAGATTATTAGGTTGTATTACTATAGATAAATATGATAAAATTATGATAGGTGATATCTAACCGGTTAGATTTTTTTATAAACTTTAAATGATATTATATTAAAAAGGAGTTGGAAAATATGAATAAGAAAGAAAACACATTAAACTACCCAAATCCATTAATCGAGCAAAGAGCAGATCCATTTATCCACAAACACACTGATGGCTATTATTACTTTACTGGATCTTATCCCGATTATGATCGTATTGTGTTAAGAAGGGCTAAAACTATTGCAGGACTTGCTGAGGCTGAAGAGAAGGTAATCTGGTGGAAGCATGATGAGGGTATCATGGGTTCTTTTATTTGGGCACCAGAAATACATTTCGTTAATGGTAAATGGTATATCCACTTTGCTGCAGGAGAAGCGGGAAAAACCCCTTCTACAAACCGCCCATATGTCCTAGAATGTGCTGATTCTAACCCGTTAGAAGGAGAATGGATAGAGAAAGGAAAGATTAACTTGTCCTTTGAAAGCTTTAGTCTTGATGCAACTACTTTTGAACATAAAGGAGATAGATATTTAATTTGGGCACAAAAAGATATAAAAGAGATCAACTCAGATCTTTATATTGCTAAGATGAGTAATCCATGGACAATTTGTACTGAACCTGTTATGATAGCTACCCCAGAATATGACTGGGAAAAGATTGGTTTCAATGTAAATGAAGGTCCAGCTGTCATTAAAAGAAATGCTAAGGTCTTTGTGGCTTTCTCTGCCAGTGCTACCGATGAAAACTATTGTATGGGGCTTCTAACAGCTGATGCAGATAGTGATCTATTAGATGCAAACTCTTGGACTAAAACACCTCATCCAGTATTTGAAACTAGTGAAGAAACTGGAGAATATGGTCCAGGTCATAATTCCTTTACCACAGCAGAAGATGGTACTACTGATCTTCTTGTTTATCATGCTCGTCCATATAAAGGCTACTTAGATGGTAAGGACCCTCTTAGTGACCCGAATCGACATGCTAGAGTAAAGGCTTTCTCATGGAATGAAGATGGCACACCAAACTTTGGTATTCCTGGCTCTGCAGAAGACTAATATAAGTGATTATAAAAACCCCTAGTTGATTTTAAAATCAACTAGGGGTTTGTTTAAATTTAAATCTATCAAATAGTTACCATAATATATTCTCAGAAGCTTTAGAAAGCTCTTCTAGCTCATCTTCAGAAAGCTTCCATCTACCAGCTGTAGCATTTTGTTCTGCCTGTTTGGGAGTCTTAGCACCTACCAAAGCTGTAGTAACTCCTTGTTGTTGACGAATCCAGTTAATAGCTACATTAGGTACAGGTTTTTGATATTTATGAGCAATCTCTTTTAACAGATTAATTAGACTTTGAATCTTATCCCAATAAGGATTATCATAAAAAGGATAAAAGGTATCTCTTTTATCATCTTGACCTAAAACAGGCTTTTGATTGTATTTACCAGTTAATATACCACCACCTAAAGAACCATAAGACATTACACCAATATTATTTTCTATACACCAGGGTAAGGTCTCCTCTTCAATATCTCTAGATAACAATGAATATTGTGGTTGTAAACTGACAATATCGGTCAGCTCCATTATTTCAGATATTAAATTAGCATCAAAATTAGAGACTCCTAGATACTTGAATTTACCTTCTTTTTTCAATTTTAACAATTCATTGACACTATCCTCTAAAGGTGTTTCTTTATCAGGCCAATGAATTTGATATAAATCGATAACATCTACATCTAACCTAGTAAGAGAATCTTCAAGCTGCTTTCTAATAAGTTCTGGCTTTAAACTCTTAATAAACTCTTCTCCTTTACGATAGACACCACATTTAGTAGCAATAATAACATCATCACGACGCCCTTCAATAGCTTTACCTACAACCTCTTCTGAATGGCCGTCACCATATGCTGGCGCTGTGTCGATAAGATTAATACCAGAATCTATCGCTTGTTGAATTGTCAGAATAGATTTAGGGTCTTCAGTTTTACCATAAAAGTCACTACCCATAGCCCAAGTTCCTAACCCAACAACAGATACCTCTAAATCACTAGCTCCTAGCTTCTTATACTCCATTTTATAACTCCTCCTATCATAATTAATTTATAATCTTATATTAAAACTTTGTATAAAAAGATAAGATATCCTTCATAATGGCAACTATTCTTATCAATGTGGTAGTATTAACCAATAAATTAAAGTTATTCTATAATTAATTAACAAAATCTAATTTGATTAACTGTAGGTAAGATTCATAGCCTTTAAATAGTTATAATAGCTTTAGACATAGCTTATAGATTATCCTATAATACAATTAAGGAAGTTAATAAAGATATTAGTACCCTTTGGAGGTGTAGATAATGTTTTTTATTGATTTTCTCTTTGTATTATTTTTTGCTATTTTGTTCACTGGAATCTTTGCTAGAGGAGTTAGCAGATATGAGACTAGAAATGACTTATTTATTTTCTTTATCTTGATCTTATTAATAACCTGGTCTGGAGGGAGATGGATTACTCCAATTGGACCTTTATTATGGGGGGTTCCATGGCTATCCTTTATGATAGTAGGTTTATTCTTCGCTCTATTATTAACAGCTATTAACCATGGACAATATAGAAACTATAATAATAGAGATAAAACTAACGAAAAATTCCAAACTAAAACCCAAACAATTTATGCTTTAAATATCTTCTTCTGGATTTTAGCTTTCGGACTATGTTTATCTATTATATTGGCTTATATCTAGAAAGATTAATATAAAAGTAAAAGACTGTGGTCTAAGACCACAGTCTTTTTATGTAAATTAAAAGATTAACTTGCAAAAAATAAAATTGGCACGGGAAGCAGGACTTGAACCCGCAACACCTGGATTTGGAGTCCAGTGCTCTACCAAATTGAGCTATTCCCGTACGCTAGATATTTAGTTTAAGTTTGCTTGACAGCATAAATTATTATATATTAAAAATAATAGGTTGTCAAATAAAATATATATTTGGTGGAGGTGGGCGGGATCGAACCGCCGTCCCTACAAAGCTTAACTAGAGGTTCTACGAGCGTAGCTTGTAATTTAGAATCATACCTTAATCTCATACAAGCATGATATTAAGGTACTAGCTTGTAAAGTTCCCCACTATCCTACAAGCATTAGAAAGTGAGTAGTCTGCTGATTATGGTGTTTATAAACCTTCACAGACAAAAGATTTATAAACATATAGCTGGTGCTTACGCAGCAGCTAAAGTATAATTATTATCGTTTGCAGATAATTTTAAGTTGCTACTATTTAACGAGTTAATAGCAATCTCGGCTCGCTGTCTCTGCCGTACTTTGCAGGTCGAGTACCAGTTACACCCCCATAGTAACAACAGTGATCAGTTGATAGTGAACAGTGAGTAGCAAGACCTAAAATCTTTTAACTACTTACTCATTACTCTTCACTAAATTTTAATATCTTCCTACTTGTCTATCTTTAAAAGCACGTTGTATCTCACGCTTAGCACTTTTGCGCTTAAGGTCTTGGCGCTTATCATAAAGATTCTTACCTTTAGCTAGAGCTAATTGTACCTTAACTAGTTGGCGTGTAAAGTAAATCTTTAAAGGCACCAGAGTATATCCCTGTTGCTGAGTTTTACCAATTAACTTTCTAATCTCATTCTTATGCAACAGCAATTTTCTAACTCGTTCTGGATCATGGTTATAACGATTTCCCTGTTCATAAGGAGATATATGAAGATTATATAAAAAGACTTCATTGTTCTCTATTCTGGCAAAACTATCTTTAAGATTGACTCTACCTGCTCGAATTGACTTGACCTCTGTTCCCTGTAAGACAATCCCAACTTCATAGGTCTCTTCAATATGATATTCATGCCTTGCTTTACGGTTTGTAACAACTGTTTTACCCATTAGTTTCACCTCTTTAACGAACGTGCATCTACTATTATAACAATTCTAAATAAAATGTCAAGGGCTAAGTAGTAATTAATAGCTATTAATTGGCAGCCAATAATAACCATGGATTAGTTAATCATTTATTATTACCTGTTGTGCTAGTTAGATTTTAATATTTAATATCGGATTATGGAGATATTGTGACACTTTTAAAATTAGCGTGAGTGGGTATGTGAGTGTGAGTAAACCCCAATAAAAAGAAGTTTTACACACACTCACACTCATAGCTCACACTCGACACAAAGTGTCGCACTATCTCTCTATTGTATCAATTTTTCTGCTAGCACTAATTATTATTCACTATCCTCGTTTTCATCTATAACCAAATCAAAATCAATCTGCTTATCTTCCAAGTTAACTTTTACTAACTCAACTTTTACTTTATCCCCTAATTGATAAGAATTACCTGTTCTCTCACCGATAAAAGCATGCTTATCTTCATAATAATGATAATAATCATCACGCATAGCACTGACATGCACTAAACCTTCTACAGTATTATCCAACTCTACAAAGAAACCAAAGGACATAACACTACTAATTATTCCTTCATATTGTTCCCCTACTTTATCTTCCATATATTCAACTTTCTTTAAGTCTAATGATTCGTATTCAGCATCCATCGCCCTTCTCTCTTGTACAGAACAATGGTCAGCAATATTAGGTAGTTCATCCATCAACTGTGATACTCTCTCTTCTGATAAGGCACCTTTATTGATTACCTCTTTAATTATCCTATGAATCATTAAATCTGGATATCTTCTAATTGGTGATGTGAAATGGCTATAATACCTAGAGGCAAGTCCAAAATGGCCAATATTATATGGACTATAGTGGGCTTGTTGCATACTTCTTAATAAGACAGTATTGACAACTCTTTCTTCTGGTTGACCCTTTACCTTTTCTAATATATTTTGCAAAGCTTTAGGATGTACCTCTTCCCCTTTTAACCCTTTGATATGATAACCTAAATTATGAATAAAACTATTTAATGACTCTAACTTCTCCTTGCTAGGCTGCTCATGAACACGATAGATAAATGGTATCTCACGATTAAACATATCTTCAGCTACCACTTCATTTGTTCTAATCATAAAGTCCTCTATCATCTTTTCTGCAATTCCACGATTGATCTTAATTATATCAATAGGTTTGCCATCATCATCAAGAATTATCTTGGCTTCTGGAAAATCAAAATCAATACTTCCACTTTCAAAGCGATTCTTTCTTAAAACTTTAGAGAATTCTCCCATCAATCTCAATTCATCAATCATATCACTATACTCTTCTATCAAATCATTATCTTCATCTATTAGCATCTTGTTGACTTTTGTATAAGTCAATCGATGATTAACTCTAATAACACTCTCTATAATTTCATGACTCAATAGCTTTCCTGTCTTCTCTTCAAAATTCATCAAAACAGTCATTGCTAATCTATCTCCATCAGAACGCAAACTACACATATTATTAGATAACTTCTCTGGTAACATTGGAATCACTCTATCAACTAAATAGATACTAGTAGCTCGATTAAAGGCTTCTTTATTTAAGGGGCTTCCTTTTCTAACATAATGGGTCACATCGGCAATATGTACTCCCAATCTAACCTTACCATCATCTAGCCTTTCAATAGAAACAGCATCATCAAAGTCTTTAGCATCTTCTCCATCTATAGTTACCATTTTAAGATCTCTTAAATCCCTTCGACCTTCAATCTCCTCTTGAGGAATTGTATCAGGGATTGCTTCAACCTCTTTTCTAACATCTTCAGGGAAATATTCTGGTAACTCTAACTTTTTAATAATTGCTTCTATATCAACACCAGGTTCTCCTTTATATCCTAAGATCTCTACAATTTGCCCCTCAGGATTTCTCCTCTTTTCAGGCCATTTACTTATCTCAACTACTACTTTCTGGCCTTCCTTCGCACCTTTAGTCTGAGATTGAGGAATGAAGACATCATAAGAAATTCTATTGTCATCAGGAACTACAAAACCAAAATTTCTGCTGTCCTCATAGCTACCGACAATTTTTTTATTACTTCTCTCTAAGACTCTAACAACTTCACCTGAGCTACTTCTACCATCAGCCTTATTAAACTTTCTAACAAGAACCTTATCATTGTGCATAGCACCTTTAAGGTCATTGGCATGAATATAAATATCCTCTTGATTAGGATTGTCTGGGATTAAAAATGCAAAACCCTTGGCATGTCCTTGTAGCCTTCCACTAATCATACCCATTCTTTCAGGAACACCATAACATCCCCTACGATTTTTAATAATTACTCCTTGCTTCTCCATATCTTCTAATAAATCTAATAATATAGTTTTCTGCTGTGGATTTATCTCCATAGCCTTCAATAGTTCTTCAGCAGTTAATGGTTTATATGCCTGCTCTCTCATAAAATTTAAAACCTTATTTTTAACACTCATGTTATCCCTCCAAAATAAAAAATAAAATCAAGATTTATCCTCTACAATCTATTCTGTCTAAATCTTATAATAAGTATACTTTCACCAAGAATTAACCTATGTAAATATAGCTTGTATTATATGTAACCTTAGAATAAAATTCAACTATGTCGTTATATATAGATAATGGGACACCTTCATGTCGGTAATCAGGAATCTGGAACCAGTATTTATAACTGATTCCTGACTACTGATTCCAGATTCCAAAAAGTGTCACACTATCTTTCTATTGTTTCATTCTAAAGTTGAATGACTATATAGATAAACAACTCTAGAACGAAATATAAAACCAACCTCACCCCTAACCCCTCTCCTCATACCAGGAGAGGGGAACAAAAATGTGTTTTAGTTCTCTCTCCTAAGGTAGGAGAGAGTTAGAGTGAGGTATGAAAATGATTTTA
>Ga0163226_1000097_pt1 | contig 17864 bp, 13 predicted proteins | sample MSEWel2016_07_13_2_FD_113144 | JGI IMG/M metagenome (GOLD analysis project Ga0163226, IMG submission 113144) | Subsurface microbial communities from deep shales in West Virginia, USA - MSEEL Well Study Marcellus 5H_2016_07_13 ...
TAATATTAAAGTAGCTTATTATCGATTTAATCTTTGCTAAAAAGGGGGGATGAGATAATTATGAAGGTAGATATCTATTATTATTCTAGAACAGGAAATTGTGAAGAGGTAGCTAAGATGTTATCTGATAGGCTAGATTCAAACTTATACCGTATTGCCGATAAAGGAGAGGATTTTAAAGGTTTAGTTGGATGGTTCAAAGGTGGATATTATGCCTTTAGAGATAAAGAATCTGATATTAACTATCATCAAGGTGATAGTAAGATTATTTGCCTAACTACCCCTGTATGGGCAGGCAAGATACCTCCAGCAGTACGCCGTTTTATAAATCAATTTAATTTTAACGGTAAAGAGGTTTACTTATTGGCTACAATGGGAGGAAATGAAGGTAAGGTCTTTGAAGTATTGGAGAGGATGTTGGCTAAATCAGGTACCAAGATTATTGGTAAAACTGCTATTAAGGCCAAAGATATTAATACTTGTGATTTATATTTAGACCAATTATGTAGTCAGCTTTAGGTGAAATTATGATAGATGATTAGAAGAGTAGATAATATAATTATTTGGTTCTTAGGTAACTTTTAAAGGAAAAGTAGATTATTATATTTTAGCCATATATAACCTGATTAGAACTCTTATTTATATTAATATAACTTAAATTTAATTATTTCTATTGTTAAAATCTAAATTATTGAGTAAACTAACATATGGTAAATAAAAATAAGACTATAGAAATTTCTATAGTCTTATTTTTATTTGAAGGATAGATTGTTATTATCTAGAATCTATATAATTATAATGATTTGAGTCAGTTGTTGAATAAATTATTTTGGAGTGATAAGTAGATGATTAAAGTAATATTATTTGATTTAGGTGGTGTAGTTACAGAGACTAAATTTGATGATGTATTGATTAAATATGGTAGTGAGTATGGATGGGACTTGTCTCAATTGAGAGAGGAAATTTTTGGGGAAGAGTACTTTTTATTATTAAAGGGTCAACTGACTTTAGAGGAGTTTATCTCTTATCTTAATAAGGCCATAGATAATGTAAGGATTGAAGATTTAAGTAGTTTTGTCGATGAATATTATCATGCTGAAATCGTTAAAGAAGATGTCAAAGAGGTAATTTTGAGTTTGAAAGAAGATTTTAGAGTAGCTTTAATTACCAATGATATTGGTCAATTAAATCATAAGCTGATAGAGTTAGATATATTGGGATTATTTGATAAAGTAATTAACTCATATCAAGTAGGATTTTGTAAGCCTGATATAGAAATCTATAAATATGCGTTAAAAGAGTTTGAAATTAAAGGTGAAGAGTGCCTTTATATAGATAATAATATTAAGAGCTTAAAATCAGCAGGAGAGTTAGGGGTTAAAACTATAGAATTTAAAGATACCATTAGTTTGAAAGAAGAATTAAAAAAGTTAAATTTGCTTGCAGAAGCTTATTAATGCCTCAACAAAGAACTTTGTGATTGATTTGATTTTAATAAATAGATGAAAATCAAATCTTAAATTATAAAAAATAAGAAAAAGAATTCTCAGTCACAAATTAACACTAATAAATTAGTAAATAAATTCTTTGAACTTATTCGTGTAGATTCGTGGCAAAAAATATTTTTTAAATGATTTTCACAAAAGTCGTGGAAGAGCCCACAATATTAATTATAGAGCCATATTAGCTTATTTATTTGCTCTATAAAATGAGCCCTAATTATAAAAGAGAGGTAGGTGAGAACTGTCAACTTATAAAGAAGAGTGAATCTGATGGTGTTAAGAGATAACTATAGATTAAAGTTATTGACTAATAGGTTCAGCTATATAAGTTGGCAAGAATAAATGAAAAGATTTTTAATATTCTCTTTATCGCTGTTGTTGACATTTTTATTAGTGGCTTGTAAATCTGAAAGTAGTAATTCAGAAGTCGTAAACTATAGTCCCGTATTTAGTAATCTTAATTTACTCCAAGAATTTGATAAATTTGAAGATAAGTTAGAGCAAATGCCTACTGTTAGTAATAAAGAAAAAGAGATTGATAAGCTAATCAAGAAAATTGGAGTAGAAAATTTTCCTTTAATTCAAGATGATAATGTTATCTTTGTCTATAGGGCAGAGTCTCAGAAGAAGGATATATCTTTTGTAAGTGATTTAAGTAATTGGAGAAAGATAAAAATGAAGCAATTATCTGATACAAGTTTATATTATCTAAAGATTAAAGCTCCAGAGGCTTCGCGGTTTGATTATAAATTTGTAATAGATGGAAGGTTTAAAAATGATCCTTTCAATGATAATAAGACAGTAAGTAGTGTCTTTGGTCTTAACAGTCAAGTGATGATGCCTAAATATAATAGCCAAGGGTATTGGAGAGATGATTTGACAGTAAAGAAGGGGCACCTTAATAAAGAAGTACTTAAAGATGCAGAGGTATCTATTTATTTACCAGCAGATTATAAAGAGAACTCTACAAAGAAGTATCCAGTATTATATTTTATCGGTGGTGATAAGTACTTAGAATATGGAAATGTCACCAATACTCTTGATAAGATGATTGCTAAAGGTAAGCTTGAGCAAGTGATTGGGGTTTTTATCGATTCTAAAGAACTATCCTCTGAAAATAGGGTTAATAGTCTGATTATTAAGAAGATAATTGCTTATATCGATAGAGAGTATCCTACGCTAACTGATGCAAATAAGAGAGTATTGATAGGTTATAATATCTTTGCAGACCTGGCTTTACGTACTATTTTAGAGAATAATGGGCTTGTTGCTAGTTATCTTGGAGAGTCACCTATATTATCTGAGAAGAGTATTGAATTATTAGCAGAAAATACAAGAAAGAATATCAGTTTCTATCTACATTGGGGTGAATTTGCTAATCAGCAGAATCTGGTCAATAACTTTAAACTTGCTAGAAGGTTGAAGGAAGAAGGTTATCGCTATAAAGCAGAAATCAACCTAGATGGCAATGATTGGGGCAATTGGAGGGAGAATATTGCTTATGGTTTAGAATATATCTTGTCTGATGAGCAGTCTTCAAATGGAGTTGACAGATTAGCAATTAAGGAGGACTTTGATGGTGAATTTCCCAACCACTTTCAAATAGAGAATGATGAAAATATAATAGCAAAGGAGTGGTCTGGGAAGTACCAAATTACCTTTAAAGATACTAGTTATGCTAAGTTGACCTACTATAAATTTAGCAATTTTAATCTAGAGGCTGACTTAGAGTTATTAAGTAATTATCCCTTTGCTTTTGTATTCTCTGGAGAGAGGAACCATACTTTACTGATTAATCCTCAACAGAAGTTATTTAATATCTATATTGATGGTGAAGAGGTATACAGCAAAGAGATTATTGATTTATTACCTGTTAAGAAGATTAGACTCACAGCTAAAGATAATAAAATTGATATATATTTAAATGGTCAAGATTTAGGTGAAGTTAGTTTTACTACAGAGATGAGTAATTATTTATCTATTTTAGGAGTTAAAGGAACGGAAGTAAAATTTGATAGACTCTATATAGAGGAAGAATTTTAAGAGCAGCTGATTAAATCAGTTGCTCTTTCTTATCTGAATCAGTTGTTGTGGTATATCAGCAGTATAGATATATTCAGCTTGGAATTGTCCGTGATAATCTTCAAAGGGGATAGAAACTGCAACCTCTCTAACCTTATTCCAAAACTCTTCTGGTACAGAGTAATCTTCATTTAATTGTAAGATACTATCAGCAATAAAGTGGGGAAAAGCATATAATTTAGTTAAATTTAGTTTATTGATAGCTACTTCTATATGGATATCTTTGTTAGTAGGTTCACCCCAAAAGTAGATTCCTAGAGGCCTTTGTACCTTATTATCGATAAAATTTGTTATATCTCTGGGGTTTTTAGCATTCTTTAAACCTTCTCTTTTAATTGTCTCTATAGCTTTTTCGAATGTTATAGGGTTATCTTCATTGATAAAGTGGTATAATCTATCAGGAATATACTCTGGTTTTGGCATCTGATAATATAAACTTTCAAATTCTAAAAGTTTCTCTTCCTGTTCTATAAGTGATAAAGGTCTTTTCTTGGTTTTTAACATTTTATTTCCTCCTCTAATTAAAATTTTATCCAAAATTAAGTGAAAATATTTAAAGGCAGGGTGAGTTTGATTTTGAAGTGATAGTTAATGGGGATATTGGAACACTTTTAAAATTAATGTGAGTGGGTGTGTGAGTGTGATTAAACCCTAATAAAAAGAGATTTTACACACACTCACACTCATAGTTCACACTCGACATGAAGTGTCGTAATATTTCTCTATAACACTATATTTAGATTTTAGAGCTAAATATTTAACTTATCCTCTTGAGGATATTTCAATCTTATTATAAGATAGTAGTTGTATTACTTTATTTTTAGCAACATTATAATCTGGGAAGAATAAGCTGTAAAAAGAGATGATTCTAAATTAATGTATTCTGTAGCAACTTTTAGATAGATTGGGAGTGGAGTAATGGAGAAAAAACAGAAAGTAATTGGAATTATGGGTGGTACCTTTGACCCAATACATAACGGACACTTATTGACAGCAGAGTGTGCTGCTTATCAATATAATTTGGATGAGGTAATCTTTGTACCATCAGGTAATCCACCACATAAGATAGAGAAGAGAATTACCGATGCTGAAGATAGATACTTAATGTGTATGTTAGCTATTATGAGTAATCCTAAGTTTCGGGTCTCTAGAATGGAGATTGATAGAGTTGGTCTATCTTATACAATAGATACAGTAAGAGAGTTTAAAAGTTTATATCCAGAGGCTAAAATCTATTTTATCACTGGTTCTGATGCAATTTTAGAGATATTTACTTGGAAGGATCCTGAAGAGTTGTTGCAAGAGGCTGAGTTTATTGCGGCTACACGCCCTGGTTATTGTTTATCAGAGTTGGGTCAGGACATTTATGATTCTCATCTTAATAGTATACATCCTTTAGAGATTCCTGGCTTGGCAATTTCCTCAACAGATATTAGAGAAAGGATAATGCAAGGTAGACCAATTAAGTATCAATTGCCAGAGACGGTAGAGATGTATATTAAAAAGCATAATTTATATAAATGGTGACTGGTGGTGAGTGGCAAGTAATGGGTTAAAATCTTCAAATTCTTTATTACTATCCTAAAATTAATTATAATTTTACTGGTAAAGCCATAAATTAATTGAAAAAAATTATATTTGTGTTATGATAAAAGAGGACGTTAAAAATAATAACGGTTGGTTTTTAAGTTGATATATAGCTTCAGTAGACTTCATAAACACTATTTATTTCAGGTAATTTCATAATAAGATCGATTTGATATTTTATACGACTTTATAATAAAGCTACATATAGAGGGGTATTTTTATAAGAATTTTATGAGATTGAGCGTTGATACATAATTAGAGTGTATTGGCAGTATAACTGTATAGTGTAGTTGGCTATTTAGTTTTCCTTAATGAATTTAGCTGAGATAATTGGGCTTAATGATGATTGAAATAGTTGTTTGAAATTTATTATTTATGCAATTATTTATTATCAGATGCACATATTATATATCATAAGGAAGCTGACTAACAGAAAAGGAAGTGTAATAATTATATGGAAACAAAAAGATTTGATGAGTTAAACTTATCTGAAGAGATAAGAAAAGCAGTTGAGGATATGGGATTTGAGGAAGCTACTCCAATTCAGACCCAGTCTATTCCTCATATATTATCGGGAAGAGACGTAATTGGACAAGCTCAAACTGGTACAGGTAAGACTGCTGCCTTTGGAATTCCTTCATTGGAGAATGTAGATGAGAATGATAAGAGTGTACAATCACTTATTTTATGTCCAACAAGAGAACTGGCTATTCAGGTAGCTGAAGAGCTAAAGAGACTTGCTAAGTATAAAAAACAAGTGAAAATTGTACCAATATATGGGGGACAGTCTATTAATCGTCAGATTAAAGCCTTAAAGAAAGGTGTACAGATTGTAATTGGTACACCTGGACGAGTGATGGATCATATGAGACGCCGTACTTTAAAATTGGATAATTTAAAGATGATCATCTTAGACGAAGCTGATGAAATGTTAAATATGGGCTTTAGAGATGATATAGAAACAATTTTGGAAGGAATTGAAGGGGAGAGACAGACTATATTCTTCTCTGCTACTATGCCAAGACCGATCTTGGATTTAAGAAAGAAGTATCAAAGCAATCCTCAATTAGTTAAGGTGGTACATAAAAAATTAACTGTACCAAATATAGAGCAAGGATACTTTGAAGTTAAGAAGAGAAACAAGTTAGAGGTTACAACGCGTTTAATTGATATTTATAACCCTAAACTTTCTATAATCTTTTGTAATACTAGAAGACAAGTTGATGAACTTGTAATTCAGTTACAGGCTCGTGGGTACTTTGTAGATGGATTACATGGTGGTCTTAATCAACCACAGAGGGATAGAGTTATGAGTAAGTTTAAAGGTGGTACTGTAGAGATATTAGTAGCAACTGATGTAGCAGCTAGAGGTATTGATATTGATGATATCGAATTGGTATTTAATTATGATCTTCCTCAAGATGAGGAATACTATGTTCATAGAATTGGTAGAACTGGTCGTGCTGGTAGAACTGGTCGTGCCTTTACTTTCGTATCAGGTAAAGAAGTTTATAAACTAAGAAGGATACAAAAATATACCAAAACTAAGATAGAGAGAATGCATGTGCCATCAGCTAGTGATGTAGAAGAGATTAAGATGAAGTTGCTTTTAGAAGATGTTTTTGCTATCTTAGAAGGAGAAAAGTTGTCTAAAGAGATTAAGATGATTGAAAGCTTAATTGAAGATGAGTATACTTCAATGGATGTAGCAGCAGCTTTATTAAAGCTATTAATTGAAAAGGATAATAATAAAGAAGAAGCAGAGGTTGAAAACTTTGGTGATACTGGTGCTGAGCCTGGTATGGTCAGACTATTTATCAATATTGGTAAGAAACAAAAGATTAGCCCTGCTGACATTCTAGGAGCAATTGCTGGAGAGACTAGTATCTCTGGAGACTTGGTTGGATTGATTGATATCTTTGATAGGTTTACCTTTGTAGAGGTGCCAAGAGAATATGCTAGTGAAGTTATCAATGTAATGAAGAATAATACGATTAAAGGTAAGACGATAGATATAGAACCAGCTAATCCAAGATAAAGTTCAGTTATGAGTAACTAGTGATGAGTGACGAATAGAGATTTTAAAATATTATATCAAGACCTAATAAGAAGTTGCCGATTGGCAACTTCTTATTATAATAATAACTTTTATGTGAGTGTAGAAGGAAAGTGCGAAACTTTCAGCCCCCTCTAACTCCCCCCTGATAAGGGGGAGAATAAAAATATGTCTTTAAGTCCTCCCCTTATCAGGGGGAGGATTAGGTGGGGGTTGCTTTTAGAAATTGTCGCAATATCCTCATTAATTAACACTCCTTATTTCTAAATTTAGTCATAGAATAAGTGGATTATTTGTAAGGAGGGAAGAACAAATGACTGAAAATCAAGCAATAGAAAAATTATCAACAATGATTGGTGAGAAGCGGTTAAAGCATACTTTGGGTGTTAGAGATACTGCTATTGACCTTGCTAAAGAGTATGATGTTGATGTTGAAAAGGCAAGGTGGGCTGCTTTATTGCATGATTGTGCCAAGAAAATATCCAATAATCTCCTATTGCAAAGAGCTAAGGAGTTTGGTATAGTGATAGATGATATTTATAAAAGGGTGCCTACTTTATTGCATGCTCCTGTAGGGGCTGAAATTGCCAAAAGGGAGTTTGGGATTGACGATGAAGATATTCTAAATGCAATCTCTTTGCATACTTTAGGCCATAAAGATATGACTACTTTAGATAAGATTATATTTTTAGCAGATTATATTGAACCCAATAGGGACTGTGAAGCAATTAATCAGTTAAGAGAGTCTATAAAAGACAAGTCATTGGATGAAGCTGTAAGATTGGCTTGTGAAAATACACTTAAATATAATTTAGAAGAGGGTAGAGTTATTCATCCTCAAAGTATTGAGTTGAGAAATTCATTGATCAGTGAATAGCAACTAGTAATAGTTTTAGTTTTATTTATTAAGTATTTTTACTCATTACTCTTCACTGCTCACTGATTACTGCCCTCAAAATTAGAGAGGAAGTGGGATTATGTCCCTAAAAAATAAGGTGACAAAATTTGTTCTGTTGGCTGTAGTCATCTGTTTGGTAGTTGTAGGGGCAGGTCTATTAACTTTTAGTTTGATGTTAAGTAAATCTACTAATATAGAAGAGCCTAATGAGAATAATTCAACTCCTATAGTAAAAGGAAATGAGTTAAATGACAAGCTCAATATTCTTCTTTTGGGTGCTGATTCTAAATGTAAAGGCCATAATCGGGCTGATACTATCATGGTTGCTAGTATTGATTTAGCAGAAAAGAAGGTGGGGCTTATCTCTATTCCTAGAGATACTAGGGTAAAGTTAGCTGATCGAAATAGTTATAATAAGATTAATGCTGCTTATTCTTATGATGGGGTAGAGTTGACTCAAAGAAGTATAGAAAATTTATTACAGATTAAGATTGATCATTATTTAGAGATTGATTATCAAGGTTTTATTGATATGGTCAATACTTTAGAAGGTATTGAGGTGGAGATAGAGAAAGATCTTCATTATGTAGATCAAGCTGATAATCTCTATATTGATTTGAAAGCCGGCAAGACTAAGTTATATGGTGAAGATGCCTTGTCTTATGTACGCTTTAGACACGACGCTTTAGGTGATCTAGGTAGGATTCAGAGGCAACAGAAGTTCTTGAAGGCAACATTAAATAAGATTTTAGATGTTAAGACCCTGTTCAAGGTTCCAGAATTGATTAAAGATTTTAGCCAGAATGTTAAAACTGACTTGGGTCTAAGTAAGATGCTAAAATTAGCATCTTTTATCCCTAATTTCAGTTTAGAAGAGATTGAGATGGCAATGTTGCCAGGGGAGCCTAAGTATATTGACGGAGTAAGCTATTGGTTACCCCATAAAGAGGAGACTAGAGTATTAGTTAATACTTTAATTAGAGATAAATCTTATCTTAATCATAAAGAGTTACAGTTGGTTATTCTAAATGGTAATGGGCAACAAGGTGTAGCAAATAACTTTGCTGATTTATTGGAACAACAGGGTTATTCTATTAAAAGAGTAGGGAATGCTGATCGTTTTGACTATTCTAAAACTACCATTGTTGCTCCTCAAAATCAATTATCTAATTTAGAGGAGTTAGCTAATTATTTGAAGAGTGAATTGGTTGTTGGAGAGGGAGCGGAGATTAAGATAATTATCGGTCAAGATATAGAGCATATTAGAGTAAAACAAGGAATTTTGAGTTAGGTATAGAATAAATAGTTTAATATTAGGATATTATATAGATTTATTAGGAGGTCATATAGTGAAAGAAATTAACACAGAAGAGTTAGCAAAAAAGGTTGCAGAAGCTGCAGATGATAAAAAGGCAGAAAATATTAAGGTCTTAGATATGAGAGGTGTCTCTATCTTAGCAGACTACTTTATTATTTGTAGTGGAGCAGCTGATACACAGGTTAGAGCTATTATCAATTCTGTTGAAGATGTCCTTGAAGATGAAGGAATTTATGTTAAAAATAAAGAAGGCATTGATGAAGGAAGATGGGCTGTTTTAGATTATGCCGATGTTATTGTTCATGTCTTCCATAAAGATGAAAGAGACCATTATCAATTAGAGAAGCTATGGGGAGATGCTAAAGAGGTTAATTGGCAGAATTGAGTTTAAATCTAAGTCTAAGTTTAATGTCTACTTAGACTTAAGCTTAGACTCATACTTGATTTTAGACTCAGTTCTAATAATATTTTCCCTTGACAAAAATTATTGATTAATCTATAATAATTGTAGCTAAATATTGCTTTATGGCACAGAAGAGGAGTAGTAGGTGTAAACTGAACTCGCCTCGGAGCTATATAGGTGAAGTAGTAGTAGCCTATACGGTTAACAACCGTTATCCTGTTTTATAAAGTGGGTATGTATATGGTTTTGGGGATATAGCTCAGTTGGGAGAGCGCTACACTGGCAGTGTAGAGGTCACCGGTTCGAGCCCGGTTATCTCCACCAATCTTTAATATACCAAATAGGGTGGTACCGCGAGGAACTCTCGTCCCTACTAAAGAGTTTATCTTTATTAGGGGTGAGGGTTTTTTGTGTATTAATATAAACTCAGACTATAAAGTATAGTATCAAGTACATAATATAAATATGTAAATATCAATTATTAAATCACTATTAACTAAAAACAGGAGGTTGCGTTGATGAAAGGTAGATATGATTATAAAAATGTTGAGCCAAAATGGCAACAGAGTTGGGAAGAGACCCAACTGTATAAGAGTGAAGTTACTAAAGCATCTAAGTATTATGTTTTAGAGATGTTCCCTTATCCATCTGGTAATTTACATATGGGTCATGTTAGAAACTATTCTTTAGGTGATGTCTTTGCCCGTTATAAAAGAATGGAGGGACATAATGTCTTACATCCGATGGGATGGGACTCCTTTGGTCTACCTGCTGAGAATGCAGCAATCAAGCATGGAATACATCCGAATAGCTGGACCTGGGATAATATTGCTAATATGAGAAAGCAGTTTAAGATGTTAGGTCTAAGCTATGATTGGGATAGAGAGGTAGCTACTTGCCATCCTGACTATTATAAATGGACTCAATGGTTATTCTTAGAGCTATATAAAGAGGGATTAGCTTATAAGAAGAAGGCAAATGTTAACTGGTGTCCAAGCTGTCAAACAGTCCTTGCTAATGAGCAGGTAGTTAATGGAGAATGTGAGCGTTGTGATAGTGAGGTAATAGATAAAGATTTAGAGCAATGGTTCTTCAAGATTACTGATTACGCAGAAGAACTATTAAATGATCACAAATTATTAAAAAATTGGCCAGAACGAGTTAAGACGATGCAAAATAATTGGATTGGTCGCAGTGAAGGTGCTCAAATTAAATTCAAGATAAAAGATAGTGATGAAGAGATAGAGGTATTTACTACTCGACCTGATACTATCTTTGGTGCTACATATATGGTCTTAGCTCCTGAGCATCCATTGGTTAAAAAGTTAGTAACTGGTACTGCTAAGGAAGATGAAGTTATGAGCTTTATTGCCAAGATGAAGGAGCAGGATGAAGAGCAGAGAACTGGTGCTGATGCTGAGAAGCTAGGTGTAGATACAGGAATTAAAGCGATTAATCCACTAACTGATGAAGAAGTTCCAGTTATGATTGCCAATTATGTACTGATGGGATATGGAACTGGTGCTATTATGGCAGTACCTGCCCATGACCAACGTGACTTTGAATTTGCTAAGAAGTATGATTTAGAGATTAAGGTTGTAGTGCAAGGGGAAGAAGAGTTGAAGGGTACAGATTTGACTGAAGCCTATACAGAAAAAGGTGAGATTGTTAATTCTGATTTCTTAAATGGGTTGAGCTTTAAAGAGGCTTTTACTAAAATTATTGAACACTTAGAAGCAGAGGGTATTGGTAATAAGGAGGTTAATTATCGTTTAAGAGATTGGTTAATCTCTCGCCAAAGATATTGGGGTACTCCAATTCCAATGATTTATTGTGATGATTGTGGAGTTGTGCCAGTACAAGAGAAGGATTTACCAGTACAATTGCCTACTAATGTAGAATTTACAGGTCAAGGTCAATCACCATTAGCCAATGTAGAGGAATTTGTTAATACTACTTGTCCTAAGTGTGGTAAGAATGCTAAGCGGGAAGTAGATACAATGGATACTTTCGTTGACTCTTCTTGGTACTATATGAGATATACCTGCCCAGAGTTATCTGATAAGATCGTTGATAAGGATAGAGCTAATTACTGGATGAATGTTGACCAGTATATCGGTGGAATTGAACATGCTATTTTACACTTGCTTTATGCAAGGTTCTTTATGAAATTTATGAGTGACCAAGGACTAGTCGATTATAAAGAACCCTTTGATAACCTATTGACTCAAGGCATGGTCTTATTAGATGGTGCTAAGATGTCTAAGTCCAAAGGAAATATCGTTGATCCTATGGAGATTTTAGAGAACCATGGTGCTGATGTGGCTAGATTGTTTATTTTATTTGCTGCTCCTCCAGAGAGGGACTTAGACTGGAGTGACGAGGGGGTTGAAGGTGCTGAACGATTCTTGAACCGTGTCTGGAGATTAGTATCTGAGCATAGTAATGATTTGAAGGTAGCTACTGATGATTATTCATTGAATAATAAGCTAGAAAAAGAGCTACACCGACAGCTACATGTAGCTATTAAAAGTGTAACTGTAGATATTGCTAAGCGTAAACAGTTTAATACTGCTATCAGTTCAATTATGGAACTAGTTAATGCTGCTTATAAATATCTAAATGAAATCGATAGTGAAGAGATAAATTATTCTTTATATAGAGAGGTTGTAGAGACTGTTGTCTTATTGTTAGCTCCATTTGCACCGCATATGACCGAAGAGCTATGGTCAGAGCTAGGATACGAAGATAGTATTCATTTACAAAGTTGGCCAGAGTATGATGAAGAGGCTACTAAGAAGGATGAAATTACAATTGTTGTTCAAATTAATGGTAAGGTAAGAGATAAGGTTGAAGTTGCTGCTGATATTGACCCTGAAGAGTTAAAGGGAATTGTTAAGGCTCAAGAGAAGGTGCAAGAGTATCTTGAAGGTAAGACGATTATTAAGGAAATTGTTGTTCCTAAAAGATTGGTTAATATTGTTGTAAAATAAAATAATCTTTAAAGCTTGCACCTGCTAGGTGTAAGCTTTTTCGTATTTTTATGAAAAGCCATAAGGAGAGAATAAGATGAAAGATCAAATGCAAACAAGATATGAAGATGCTAGTGGAGTTTTGATGGATGAGTTGTTGGATTTCTTCAGTTCAGAGGGTTATGCTGAAGAGATAAGACCAGTACTTAATAATTTTATTCAAAGGCTGGGCTATGTCTTTTTAGAGGAGTTATCTAAGCCAGAACATGACTTCTTCTTAACTACAGCCTTATTTGATTATCCTATTAGAGGTGGAAAGACAGTTGCTCAACTCTTTAAAGAAAAAAATAAGACTAAGATATCTATGGAGCAAGAAGAGGTTTTAGAGGAGTTATTAAGCCTATCTTTAAGTATTTATCAAGTCAGAGGGATTAATGATAATAATGCTTATCTTCTCCAAAGTCTATATAATCAAAAAGAGCTAGTATTATCTCTTGATGAAGATTATGGTGATATACTCCAGGTTGGAAATATTGTCATTGCTAGACTAGCTAAGATAGGGGAGAAGTATGAGCCGATAGGTCCTTTTAATATCTTGCCAGGGGATGCCAAAGAGTTAATTATGCAATCGGTTAATCAAAGAGTCAGAGATTATCAAGAATCTCTAAAAGCAGATCTTAGGAAAGAAGATTTGTTTAATAGTTTCTTTAAAAATAATAGTTTAGAGGTATTTTATCTAATGAATGACCTAGAAAATTCTATAGAGGAAGATTTATTGAACTTTCCAGAGGAAGAATATTACCCTAATAAATTATATGAAGCAATTTATAAGGTGCAGTCTAGAAATTTAGTGATAAATAAGTTATCATCCCATCCTAATATAGAATATGACTCTTCAGAAGGTGGACTTGATTTTTTAGTTTGGATTTCAGATGAACCAATTGATAATGAGGGGTATGATTATAGGATTTATGGTAGATTTATAATCGATGATAATAAGATGTTGTTCCATTCAGATATTTTAGAGAAGTTTGAGGAAGGAAAAGATATAATTAATAGATTACTAAGTTTTTCAGCTATTTATGAAAAGGAGCGAGTTTTGAATATAGATAAAGATCAGTCTATACCTATTGAGATGCTAGAAAATCTTTTGGAGACCTTACCAATAGACTTTGATGAGGGGTTAGAAGGTAATAATATTTTTGAGTTGCTAAGTAGTTTTAAAGGAAGACAACAGCTTGATTTATTCTTAGATTTATTACAGATGCATGTAGAGGGTTTTGGAGAGGATTCTAAGGAGTTAGAAGCAATTTTGAAACTACAAAATTTAATAGACTTATATAAGAGGGAAGAGGATTTTGAGGTTCAAGATGGTGTAGAGGAATTATTAGTAAGTACTATGAATGATTGTTATGATATAAATGAAATTAATGAAGCCTTATTATTGTGGAGAGATTATAAGAAATCTGTAGAGGTAATAAGAGGTAGAGAGAAGAGTTGGGCAGGTGCTGTTGAGTATATTATCAGTGATTTTGAAGGTTATGGACTTACTCAAGAGGAGGTTGCACAAAAGTATGATGTGAGTAGTGTTACTATCTCTAAAAAGTACCGTGAGATAGCTGATATTTTACGGTTGTTTGATTTATAATATTCAACTCTAAAATTAAATTAAAATATGATATTGTATGTGTCTTTAAGGAATCAGGAGTCAGCAAGTAGTTATCAGTAAAACAGACTGATTCCAGATTTCCGATTCCTGACACGAAAGCGTTTTAATATCTCTATTAAGAGCAACTGTCAAAGGTTGCTCTTTTTTTATAGGGTAAGTGGTATAAAATTATATTAAAAGTCAACAATAAACAATCAGGAGGTGAGAGGGTGCTTAAGATTCGTAAGAAAGAGGACTATATCTTATTGCTGCTGATTGTTGCAATTATTCTAGCTACTCTGTTACTATTTTTTAAGAATAATAATTTTAACACTGAAGATGCTATTGAAATTAAAAAAAGTTCTGTAAGAGAAGAAGTGCTTAGTCAGGCAGGAAGAGTAGAGGATAAAGTTAATTATCAGAAAGAAGAATCTCAAAGGGCTGATACTTTTATAGTGCAGTTAGGTGGGGCTGTCAAAAATCCAGGGGTCTATAAGTGCCAAAGAGGAGAGCGAATCTACCAACTATTAGAGAAGGCAGGAGGAGTTAGTGCTAATGCAAACTTAGATAGTATCAATTTAGTTGATAAGGTCAAGGATGGTCAGAAGGTTATCATACCATCTAATAAGGCTATTGAAGAAACTTCTAGCTTACTACTTTCTCAGCATATTAACAAGGTAAATATCAATACTGCTAGCAAAGAGGAGTTAGAACAACTAAAAGGTGTAGGGCCTTCGACAGCTGAAAAGATTATTGAGTACCGAAAATCTCAGGGTAAATTTAGTAGTCTAGAGGAGTTAACTAATGTTTCTGGAATAGGACCCAAGACTTTGGAAAAACTTAAAAGTCAGATTGCTTATTAAAGTCAAGCGACCTTTGTTAGAGATATTTGTTTTATTGGGATTAGGTCTGATTGTAGGAAATTATCTTTCATTAGAAGTTATTTCTTTAACCTTACTAGAGGGATTAGTTATTATTTTAGTAGTTATAGCAAGTTATCTTTGGAAGAAGAAATCAGCTAAAGGGAAAGTTATTATTTATTTTATAATATTTCTATTAGGATTTATCTATCTACAGTCTGTAGAATTACAGTGGCAGAAGGATGAATTGGGTAAAGTAATAGGTGATAAGGTTAAGTTAGTAGCTAAGGTTATAAGAGTTAGTGACAAAGGTTATAAAAAGGAGTATCTCCTTAGGGATATTACAATTGTTGATAGAGATATTTATAGTACTAAAGATATATTATTGTCTGCTTATAAGATAGATCCTAAGTTAGGATATGGTGATGTTATCAAGGTTGATACTAAACTAGAGTTGGCTGAGAATCAACATAACCCAGGGGGATTTTCTTATCGCAATTATTTAAAGCAACAAGGTATTTATGCAGTGGCGAGGGTTAATAGCTATGAAGAGCTTAGAGTTATAGCTAATAGGGCTAATCTTATTATGAAGGGTTTATTCAATTTAAGAGAAGAGATTAAATCTTTAATTCAGAGGTATTTTCATCAACCTTATAATTATATCTTAGAGGCATTACTCTTAGGAGACAAATCTCTATTACCTGATAAAATAGAGGATAACTTCAGAGAGCTTGGCTTAAGTCACTTATTAGTTATCTCGGGATTTCATATTGGTCTGCTAAGTTATCTATTCTATCTAATTGGGAGAAAGTTAAATTTCTCTAAAAGATTGAACTTAATATTTAACCTTATCTTTTTAAGCTCTTATTTAATTATAACAGGTTGCCAATTACCGAGTTTGCGAGCTGTACTACTTATCTTTTTAGTCCTATTAGGAGATTATCTGGAGAGAAGAATAGATATTTATAATCTCTTAGCTGGTGTTGGGATTATTATTCTCCTAATCAACCCCTTTAGCCTCTTTACAGTCAGTTTCCAGCTTTCCTTTGGAGCAGTGGTAGCGATTAGCTTTTTGACTCCTATTATCTCTAATTATCTCCCAATCAGAAATGATAAATTGAATAATTTGATTTCAGGCTCTTTAGCAGCACAATTAGGATTAGCACCGATATTAAGCTATTATTTTTATGAAATTTCATTAATGAGTGTATTGAGCAATTTGTTGGTTATGCCTTTGATTAGTTTAGTTTTATGGTTTGGTATCTTTTTTATTTTATTTGCTTTAATGAAGTTAACCTTTATTGCTAAATTGTTTGCTATTATAATTAAGCTAATATTATTGATAGTTTTGAAGATAGTTAATTTATTAGCGGATAATTTTACTACTACTTTAATATTAGGAAAGCCATTTATAGCTATAATAATTCTTTATTATCTTATAATTTATTTTTTATTAAAGATTTTAAAACCGCGACTGATTCCTTATAGTAAAAATTATCAATTACATAGTAAAGCTATTATTTTGGTTATTATTCTGATCCTAATTGTACAATTAGGCTTTAGTGGTTTTAATGGTTTGCAGATAATCTTTTTTTCTGTTGGAAGTGCTGATGGAAGCTATCTAGAGACTCCAACTCATCAGAAAATCCTAATAGATGGTGGAGAGGATGGGAGAGAGATTAGAGAATATTTGAAATCTAGGGGTATTAGAAGAATCAATATAGCCTTTATTTCCCATTTTCATGCCGACCATGTAGGTGGAATTATCGAATTAATGAAAGAATTTAAGATTGATAGAATATTCTATCCACCAACTTTAGAAGAAAATGAGTTATCAAAAGAGTTCTTCAAGTTAGCAGAAGATAAGAAGATAAAGATAACTAAATTGTTTAAAGGCGATAATATTAGAGTTTCTCAGATTAACTTTCAGGTTTTAGCTCCTAACTTGCCATTAATTAATGAAAGTCCAGCAAATAATAATTCTATGGTCCTAAAATTATGCTACAAAAATTTTAAGGTGCTCTTTACAGGGGATTTAGAAATAGAAGGAGAAGAGAGATTATTAGCTAGAGGTTCTAATCTTAAGAGTACGGTTTTAAAGGTAGGTCATCATGGGAGTAGTACTTCAAGTTCTATAAATTTTATTAATAGAGTTAATCCTGATTTAGCTATTATTTCAGTTGGAAAGAATAACTATGGACATCCTAGCAATGAGGTAGTTAATAGGTTTAAGAAAAGGGGTATAAAGGTGTTAAGAACAGATTATTCTGGAGCAATTACCCTTTGGACAGATGGACAGAGCTATAGATATGAGCAATTTTTGTTTAATCAATAGAAGTTAGATTATTATATATATAGAAACCGATAAAGATTTCATATTAACAGTTATAGTAATACAACAAGCTCAAATGATTTTTTTTTGCAACGAATCTCACGAATTGACGCGAATTAAAATCAAGAGTTTTTAAATCTTTAATTTAATCTATTAATATCCTAATTCGTGTGATTCGCATTAATTCGTTGCTAAATTAATTTAAA
>Ga0163226_1000098_pt1 | contig 17618 bp, 17 predicted proteins | sample MSEWel2016_07_13_2_FD_113144 | JGI IMG/M metagenome (GOLD analysis project Ga0163226, IMG submission 113144) | Subsurface microbial communities from deep shales in West Virginia, USA - MSEEL Well Study Marcellus 5H_2016_07_13 ...
GAGTGAAGAGTGAAGAGTGAAGAGTGAAGAGTGAAGAGTGAAGAGTGAAGAGTGAAGAGTGAAGAGTGAAGAGTGAAGAGTGAAGAGTGAAGAGTGAAGAGTGAAGAGTGAAGAGTGAAGAGTTTTGATAATGGTTATTATTTTTTTATTTGTTACTTTTCACTCTGTCACCCGTTACTGTACTTAAAAAGGAGGGGTTATAATGCTAGCTAAAGATATCATGACTAAAGAAGTGGTTACAGTAAGACCTGAACAGACTGTAAAAGAGGTAGCTAAAATCTTAACAGATAATAAAATCAGTGGAGTACCAGTGGTTGAAGATGAGAAGCTAATAGGGATTGTTAGTGAGGGTGATTTAATAACTCGAGATAAGAAGTTACAATTTCCTAACTATGTTTACTTCCTGGATAGTGTCTTCTATTTAGATAGTTTAGAGAAGTTTGAGAAGGACTTTAAGAAGATGGTTGGAGTTGAAGTTAAGGATATAATGACAGAAGATGTCATAACTGTTAGTCCTGATACTGAGGTAGAGGAGATAGCTACTATCTTAACTGAAGATGGGGTCAACCGTGTTCCTGTAGTTGAAGATGGTAAATTGCTTGGTATTGTGAGTCGTGGAGATATTGTCAAATGTATCGGTGAAGGGTTATTAGATTAAGTTTAATTATAAAAAATTAAATAGGTGCAGAGAGAGTATATCGATAGATTTTTGACGACTATAAACTTTTTTGCTATACTCATTAATGTAAATACACCCTTTAGGGTGTATTTTTTATGAAGGGAGTGTAGATTTTATAGTATGCTTAATTTAGTTATTAGAGACTTAGCTAGAGGGACTGGACCTGGTGATATAGTAGGAGCTTTTATTAATGAGGCTAAAATAGAGTCTAGTCAGATTGGAAAGATCGATTTTCATGGTAAGGTTGCTCTTGTAGAGATAAATGACAGTGTTGCTCAAAAAGTAGCAGATGTAATGAACAATAATAAGATAGCAGGTAAAGAGGTTAAGGTTGAGATTGATAATAGTTTTAAAGAGAGATTGAAATATATTGATGATTATGTCAATAAATATAGATATTTAGTTCAGTTAGAACGGAAAGAAGAGATGAGAATTCAAGAGTTAGAGATTAAGAACTTAACTGGATACCAAAGAGAAAAGAAAGGAAGAGCTATTCTAAATTTAAAGGGTAGAGAGCAAGGACAGGGATTTGGTGGAAAGTTCTTAGTTAAGCTTATTAGACAGAGAAGGGGAGAGTTATTACCTGATACTCAAATTGGTGTGGGAGATTTGGTGATGATTAGTAAGGGGAACCCTTTGGCTAAAGATAACCCTACAGGAACGGTAGTAGAGATGACTAATTATTCTATTACTGTAGTTTTTGATAAGAGACCACCCAAATTTATTTATAGTAAGGGTTTAAGACTAGATCTGTATGTAAATGATATTACCTTTCAAAGGATGTTAGGGGCTTTGGAGAGGTTAAAATCTGCGCAAGGTAGACTGGCAGAGTTGAGGGATAAAATAGTAGGATTAGAAGATATAGAATTTGGGAAAGATATAGCTATTAATCTTAAAAATAAACTCTTAAACTCATCACAACAAGAAGCAGTAAAGGCTGCTTTAGCAGCTAAAGATTTATTTTTAGTACATGGACCTCCAGGAACGGGAAAGACGGTAACTGCCATTGAGATTTTGGAGCAGAGTATTGAGCAAGATAAAAGTATTTTGGCTACAGCAGATTCCAATACAGCTGTAGATAATCTGGTAGAGCGACTGGTCAAAAGGGGTAGAAAGGTATTAAGGATTGGACATCCTGCAAGGGTGACACCACTTTTAAGGGAGCATACCCTTGATTATTTAATTAACGAACATCCTAAATATCAACAGGCTAAGCAGATTAGAGAAGAAGCCTATCACCTTCTAGAAGAACAGAAGAAGTATACTCATCCTAGTGGAAGATGGAGAAGAGGAATGAGCAATAAGGAAATTAAAGCTTTAGCCAAGCAAGGTCGAGGTAGTAGAGGGATTCCTGTTAATAAGATTCAAGAGATGGGAGAATGGTTGGAGTTACAAGAGAAGATTGATAGCTTATTTACAGAGGTTGATAGATTGGAGAGTGAAGCAGTTAGAGGGTTAATTAATCAAGCTGAGGTAGTCTGTGCTACTAACTCTACAGCAGGCTCTGAAATCTTAGCAAGAGAGGTTTTTGATTTATTATTAGTGGATGAAGCTACTCAAGCAACAGAACCTTCTACGTTGATTCCCTTTGTTAAAGCAGATAAGGTTATCTTAGTTGGTGACCATAAGCAGTTACCTCCAACTATACTCAATCAAAAGGCTGAAAGCTCAGGCTTAGCAAAATCTCTATTTGAAAGATTATTAGAGCTTTATCACTCTGAGGTTAAGGTAATGCTAACTACTCAATATAGAATGAATGAGCAGATAATGAACTTTGCTAGTCAAGAGTTCTATAATGGTAACTTGCTAGTGGCTTCTGAAATAAAGGATATCAGTCTTAAAGATTTAGATATTAATATCTTTGCAGGAAATTCTCCAGCAGAGCAGGCTTTTAACCGTCAAGAAGGAATTATATTTTTTGATACTCAAGGTATGGAGGCTCCTGAAAGATCTAACAATGACTCTAAGTCTATCTACAATAGAATTGAAGCAGAGTTGAGTGTAGAGATTATTAAACATGGAATTAGTGCTGGAATTAATAATAATGAGATTGCTTTAATTGCTCCTTATAAAGCTCAAGTTGCTTTAATTAAGAAGTTATTAAAGGGAGAAGAAATAGAAGTAAATACTGTAGATAGCTTTCAAGGTAGAGAGAAGGAGATAATTATCTTATCTTTAGTAAGAAGTAATCTACAAGGGAATATTGGATTTTTACAGGATATTAGAAGATTAAATGTCTCTGTTACTAGAGCCAAAAGAAGACTGATTATCATTGGGGATACTGCTACTATATCCAACAATTCAATTTATAACAATTTAATAGAATATGTTAAATCTAATGGATATTACTACAAATTGTAGAAGGTATTTGGTATAAATTACTTGTCCAAATGGACTAATAAATTTTCCACTCTATTGACATCGTGGTTATAAAAATATATAATTACTTTAGTGGCTTTTTGTATAGTTATAACTTATTATGAGGTGATAAAATACTATGGGTCAAAGCCAATTCCTGAAAAGAAGAGTTTATAGTAAGGTAGAAGATAGGGAGAAATTAAAAGAAAGATTGAAAAGAGGTTATTGCCAAATGGCAGAGATAAACTTAAAATTGGCCCAAGAGGGATTACCAGCAGATAGAGAGGCTTATCAATATTTTTAGAATATATAGAGACGTTAATAGCGTCTCTTTTTATTCATTGAAATGTATAAATTACAGTAAATTGTAAAAACTAGGGTATAGATTATTTTTTATCTCTTCAATTATAAAATTTATACACGATATAAAACTATTAGACATATATTAATGTAAGTTTTAGCTACAACTTGGAGGTGTTCTTTTTGACTACTAATTTAAAGAAAGTTATGATCAGTTTGCCAAATAATTTATTACAAGAAATTGATGGCTTCATTAAAGAAGATAATCAAGACCGTAGTCAATTTATTAGTGATGCTATGGAGGTCTATGTTAATCAACTGCGTAGCAGTAAATTTCGAGATGAGATGAAACAGGGATATTTAGATATGGCCAAAATAAATCTTTGTATAGCAACAGAATGCTTTATGGTTGAGAATAACACCTTTTTTAATTATGAGGCTAGATTAGCGGAGTGTGATTAAATTGACAATTAAACGAGGTGATGTTTACTATGCAGATTTGAACCCTGTTGTTGGTTCAGAACAAGGGGGAATCAGACCTGTATTGGTAATTCAGAATGATATCGGAAATAAGTATAGTCCTACAGTAATTATTGCGGCAATTACTTCTAAAATTGATAAAGCTAAACTACCTACTCATGTAGAAATTGATGCAACAATTTCTAGTTTAGATAGAGATTCGGTTATTCTACTTGAGCAGATTAGGACTATAGACAAAAAACGCTTAAAAAGACATGTAACTCATCTCGGTGATAAGATAGTAGAAGAAGTAAATAAAGCATTGGAGATTAGTATTGGTCTAGTTGAATTATAGAACTTAATCCTGTGGCTAAGTAATTTAAATTACTTAGCTAAAATTATTTTTTGTTATCTTTCTCTTCCTAAATTAATATACATAAATTAAGATTGAGGCTGAGTCTAAGTCTAAGTGAAATCCTTGTACTTAAGCTAATTCTCAAGCTTAAACTTAAATTATTTAAGGAAGTGAGACTATGGATGAAATTATCAAGTTTATTGAAGGTATAGAAAAGGAACTAATCTCGATGAGACGAGATATTCATCAATATCCTGAAGTAGGTTTTGAAGAATACAGAACCTCCCAAAAGATAGTCGATTTCTTAAAAGAGTTAGATATAGAGGTTAAGAGAGTAGCTAAAACGGGAGTAGTGGCTTTGTTAGACTGTGGAGAAGGTCCAGTGATTGCTTTAAGGGCTGATATTGATGCTTTACCGATTGAAGAAAAGACTAAGGTTAGTTATAAGTCCAAGGTCACAGGTGCAATGCATGCCTGTGGACATGATGGACATACTGCAATACTCTTGGGTGTAGCTAAGGTATTAAGTAAGTTTAGAGATAGGTTAAAGGGAAAGGTGAAATTTATCTTTCAACCAGCTGAAGAAGGGCCGGGAGGTGCATTACCTTTGATCGAGGCAGGAGTTTTAGAAGAACCACAGGTTGATAACATCTTTGGACTACATATAGAGGAGTCACTTCCTACTGGGACTATAGGGGTACAACCTAAGGTGGGGTCGGCAGCAGCAGATGAGATTGATCTACTAATTAAAGGAAAGGGCGGACATGCAGCAGCACCACATCAAGGGGTAGATGCAATCATTACTGCCAGTCAAGTAGTAACAGCTTTACAGACTATTGTTAGTAGGCAGATTAACCAACAAAAATCGGCAGTAATCAGTTTAGGGACTATTAATGGTGGTTATAAGAGAAATGTCATTGCTGATGAAGTTGAGATAACAGGAACAGTTCGGACAACTGATCCTGACTTAAGGAAGATGATGCCTGAAATGATGGAACAGATTATTAAAGGTATTACTTTAAGTCAGAGGTCTGATTATAATCTTGATTATAGATTTGGTTATCCAGTTCTAATCAATTCGACAGAATTAGTATATGAGACCAAAGATGCTATAGGAGCAATCCCCTATGTTGATGAGATTAAGTATATCTCCCAATCTTCTATGGGAGCAGAGGATTTTGCTTATTACTTACAGCAAGTACCTGGTATCTTCTTTAGATTGGGGGCAGCAGACCCTAGTGAAGATTATTATCCTGGTCATCATCCCAAATTTAATTTTGATGAAAGAGCATTAAAGATAGGAGTGGCACTTTTTGTCTACATTACTTTAAATAGAATAGAGGAGTAACACTACTATTTATAGAATATATCAAGTAGGTTGAATTACTTGACTTATTATAGATCTCCAATTTGCTTTAAAGTCAAATTTAATGGATATATTATGATAGTTTTAGTAGTAGATTAGGCGGATGAAAAGCTAACTTTCTAAAATATATAAATTGAACTAATGTTTTTCTTAAAGAATTTAAAATATTTTTTGCAACGAATTAACACGAATCATACGAATTAAAGGCAAAAAAAATAAATTAATATTTTAAAATCAATTTTGTTTTAAATTGGCGTAAATTCGCTAGGTTAGTTGCTAAATAAGTTGAAATATTAATTTTTTATCAATGAAATTCTTTAATTCAATCTATATAAATAAATTTTTAGAATATATTTATTGTCTGCTTAAACTTATTCTTAAACTTAGACTGAGTCTAAGTTGCTAAAGTAGATTAGATGTTATAATCAAAAAACATAGTAGATATAGTTAAATATTGTTGATAAAGATGATTAATATAGCAATTGAGGAGCTAGTGGTAAGTTAATAGTAAAAATATTTACTATTGACTTGTTACTAGTTGTTTCTCACTGTCTTAACATAGTAATTTGGAAGGAGGAGATTATGAAGTTGAAGAGATATTTGCTGGCTTTTATTTTAATTATAATGTTACTATTTTCTAATCCGATTGAAGCAGAAGAGGTTTCAGCTAAAAGTTTATTAGCAGATGTAGTATCTCAATTAGAGCAAGTCAAAGATTTTAAAGGGACAATTGTATCTAAATTATATCTTGGTGAAGAAGTAATAGATTATCGGACACAAGTGATGAAATCTGAAACTAGATCTATGAGTCATAATTTAAGTGATAACAGTCTAGCATCAGAAGAGAATAAGTTATTAAACTCCATCCCATGGATTTATTTACCTCCAAATTATAATATTTTAAAGAACTCTCTACCTTTAGAAGGTCAATTAGACTACCAAGAACCTTTAGATAAACTAAATAATCTATATAATATAGAGTTATTAGGTGAATCTATTGATGGTGAGCGGGAAGTCTATATTATCCAGTTAGAGAATATGCTTACGATTCAAAGAGTATTTGTGGATAAAGAGTATAAGACCATCTCTAAGATTGAAATATTTAATGGGGCGAATATTAGGTTAGCAACTATTAATTATCAGAATATTACTCTATTTGATTCTAAAATCTGGCTACCAGTTAGGATAGTGGTCAATGATGGTAGAGGAAAGCTGTTAATGGAAGTTATTTATCAGGATTGGGATGTTAATATTGGATTGACTGAATTTGACTTTGCTAAAGGTTTTGATACAGATTATCAGACCAAAATCAAACAACTTAAAGAGAAGTTAAAAGAGCAAAGAGAGAATGACAAACTATATCTATTATTAAGTGACTTATATGTCAAGGATGGTAACTTAGAAGAGGCTGTCAATAGTCTACAGAATGCTATTAGGATAAAAGATAGTATAGAATATAGGAAGAAGTTAGTGAAGATATATCAAATGCAAGGAAGATATAGAGAGGCCTTAGGTGAGATTAGAGTTGCATTACAATCAGCATATAGTGATGCAGAGCTCAATTACCTATTAGGAGAGGTACAATTACAGTTGGGTAAAATCAATAATGCTCGCTACTCATTAGAGAAGGCCGTTGATTTAGAGCCTAAAAATACTCTTTATTTAGAAAAATTATTCTGGGTATATAGTAATTTAGCTGATGAATTTGGTAAGTATATGCTAGAGCGAGCTGAAGGTATAGCAGATAAACTAGTTAAGTTGGAACCTAAAAACAAAAGTTATAGGACTTACTTAGCTGATATTTACCTTGAAAAAGGTGAAGAATTTAAGGCTTATCAAGCTTATTCTAAAGCAGTTGAATTAGCCCCTGAGGATACATGGGTCTATGTCAAATTAGCTCAATTTTATGATACGGTAGATAAAGATGATAAAGCAGAAGAATTATATAAATATATTTTCTACCTAGATGATTCCTTAGAAAACTTGAGGCGTTTGGCTGATTTCTATTTTGAAGAAGGGAAATATGAGTTGGCTTTAAAGGAGTATGAATCCCTTCAAAATAGAAGTGCAGGTAATTTGAATTTGAAGTTCAAAGTCGCTGAAAGTTATTTAGCTATTGGTGATAATGAAAAAGGATTGAGTATCTTTAATAAGATTTTAGAAGAGAATAACTTAGGTGAGTTCTATTTACAGATAGGAGATGTAGTGAAGAAGTATAATCTTGATGCAGCAATTGATATCTATCATTCTGCCTTAAAAGAAGAAGGTCTACTGACAAAAGAAGAGATAGAGGAGATTTATAGGCGTTTAGGATATATCTACTTTGAAGAAGAGGGTCAAAAAGAATTAAATAAATTAGACCAACTATTAAAGATAGATTCTCAATCTAAAATCTATCAGTTGTTGGGTAAGTATAAGTTTTCAGCTGGTGATTTAGAGAAGGCTATCTCTTATTTCAAATTGGCACTTGATCGGCAAGATAATATAGATAACCATTATAATTTAGCCTTGGCTTACTTAATGGTTGACCACTTTGACTTGGCTAGGTCAGAAGCAGAAAAGATAGTTAAGGTGAAAGAAGCTAGAGGAACAGAGTTATTGGAATTAATCAGGAGAGTAAGTAAGTTGCAACAGGATTATAAAGAAATCTATATACCCGGCAGAATTAATCGTATCAAAGGTGATAGGTTGCGCCAACAAGGAAAGTTGATTGAAGCCTTATTCCAATACAGAGAATCTATTTATGAGAATTATGATTATAAGTTACCATATTTTTATGTAGGTCTTATCAGTGGACTTAGAGGTGATAATCTACAGTTAGAGATGGCTAAATCTGTATTAGAAGGGGAAGAGCTTGAACTCTTAAAGGAGTTATTAATTCATATAGAAGATATTAATAGATTTTAAATTTTTTAGCTACTAGCTATTAATAGCTAGTAGCTAATTTTTTTTGTTATTAAGGAAATTATGCTTTTTTAGAGGTTGTGAATAACTTGTTTAAAAGGGTTAAAAAAGTAGCAACGAATTAACGCGAATAGCACGAATTAAAATTTAAAAACTAAATTAGGTCTTAAAAATATTTTGACTTAAATTCGCGTAAATTAGTGAGATTCGTTGCTAAAAATTGTTTTGAATTATTTTTAAGGCTTTGAGTAGAAGACTGGGCGATAGCCCATTTTGTTCTGATAAATTTTGTACGAATTTACTTGTAGTAGAGGCTGAATTAATGATATTATCTAGATGGCACTTTAGTATGATTAAACAAGCTAGTTTTTATTAGGATAGAATAGAGAAAAGTGAAGGAAAAAAAATCTATGTGGAGAATGAAGTTATTATAATAGTTTTTATTATTTGTTGGATAACAATATAGTGAGTTAATTATAATATAATAAATAAAGAGGTGAGATTTAATAATGATTAAAATTAATACAAGTAACCAAGAAGAAACTTTCAAGGTAGGAGAAGAATTAGGAAAGAGATTAGCACCTGGAGATATTATTTGTTTACAAGGGGATTTAGGAGCTGGCAAGACCAGTTTAGCTAAAGGAATCTGTGCAGGATTGGGAGTTAAAGGGGATGTTACTAGTCCAACTTATACTATTGTCAATGAATACAGAGGTAAGTATAAGGTCAATCATATGGACCTTTATCGTATTCGTCAAGAAGATGAGCTATTTGACTTAGGATTTGAAGATTATTTATACGGTGATGGTGTGACTATTATTGAATGGCCCGATAAATCAGGAGCCTTGATGCCTGACCAGTATTTAGATATCAATTTGAGGGGAGAAGGAACTGACAGGGAGATTCGGATTATTCCTCAAGCAAATAAATTCATTGGATTGATGGCGGAGTTGAAAAAAGATGTTGACCTTAGCAATTGATAGTTCTACTAATGCAGGAAGTGTAGCTTTGATTTCGGAAGATGGGTTGATAGGTGAGAATTTATTGAATTTAACTGATACTCATTCTCAGCGATTGATGCCACAATTGGTTAATTTATTAGAGGAGTCTGGTTATAAGCCCCAAGATTTAGAAGGGATAGGAGTGGGGTTAGGGCCTGGCTCTTTTACTGGAATTAGAATCGGTCTGACTACAGCTAAGACACTGGCTCAAGCATTAGAGATACCTATGATAGGTATCTCTACTTTAGAGGCTATGGCTTATAATCTAAAATATACTTCTGCTTATCTGTGTCCAATGATAGATGGTCGTAGAGATAGGGTCTTTACAGCTTTATATAAAGGCGAAGATTACTTAGAAGCTCAGAGTCAAGAATCTTTAATTGCCATTGATAATCTGCTAACAGAGCTAGTTGATATAGAGGAAGATATCTATTTTATTGGTGAGGTAGCCAATAAGCATAGAGATAAGATTATTAAAGTGATTAAAAATCCTAAGTTTGTGAGTTCTAGTTTTAACTTACCTAAGGCATCAATTATAGGTGAACTATCTCTAAGGAGATTGCTTGAAGGTAAGGTAGATAATTTATTTACTTTGACACCTAATTATCTTAAACGTTCACAAGCAGAGATTCAATGGGAGAAGAAGCATAATAAGTGAGAGGGTGTAGTTGGAGTTGAAGTTGAACAATATAGAGACTAGACCAATGCTACTTGCTGATATCCAAGAGGTGTTGGTGATTGAAGAAGAGTCCTTTGGTAGCCCATGGTCTGAAACTGCTTTTATTAGTGAGTTAAAGAATCAATATGCCTATTATCTAGTAGCTAGTATAAGTGACAAGGTAGTGGCTTATATAGGAGCTTGGTTAATCTTTGATGAGGCTCATATTACTACTTTAGCTGTTGCTAAAGAGCATAGAGGAAAGGGAATAGCCACCTTGATATTAGAAAAGCTATTTAAGGATGTTAGGGAAAATCAAATTAATAAGGCCACTCTAGAGGTCAGGGTTTCTAATCAGAGAGCTCGTAAATTATATCTTCAAGAAGGCTTTGTAGAGGTGGGGGTACGTAAGAATTATTATAGTGATAATAAAGAAGATGCGATGATTATGTGGAAACAACTATAAAGCAGTGTAGAGTGTATAGTTGACAGTTTACAGTTAAAATCATTCTATAAATACAGAGTTAAACTTGAGTATGAGTTGTCTGTTACATATTAATTGTACAATTTATTATTTGATTAGCTTTTAAGAACTTGATTATTTAACTGTCAACTGTACACTGCCAACTGTAAACTGAATTATCTGGGAGTTGAAGAAGTAATGAGGGAAGGATTTTTAACATTAGGAATTGAGAGTTCTTGTGATGAGACATCGGCAGCAGTAATTAAAGATGGTAAAGAGGTATTATCAAATGTGATAGCCTCTCAGATCGATTTACATCGGAAGTTTGGTGGAGTTGTCCCAGAAATAGCTTCTCGCAAGCATGTAGAGCTGATTAATCCAGTAATTGAGGATGCTTTAGAAGAAGCAGGAGTAGATTATAAGGATTTATCTTTAATAGCGGTCACTTATGGACCAGGCTTGGTTGGAGGGTTATTGGTTGGGATTGCAGCAGCTAAGGCTATAGCTTATGCCCATGATATACCTTTGGTTGGAGTCAATCATATTGAAGGTCATATCTATTCCAACTTTATCTCCCATCCAGAGATAAAGCCTCCATTGGTCTGTTTAACGGTATCAGGAGGACATACCGATTTATTATATTTTGAAGAGCTAGGGGCTTATGAGGTTTTGGGTAGAACCAAAGATGATGCTGCTGGAGAGGCCTTTGACAAGGTAGCTAGAGTAATGGAGGTTGGTTATCCAGGAGGACCAGCTATTGACAAACTAGCTAAAGAGGGAGATAGTCAAGCAATTGATTTGCCTCGTCCTTTAATTTATGATGATAATTATGATTTTAGCTTTAGTGGTCTAAAGACAGCTGTCTTAAATTATATAAATCAGAAGAAGCAGAAGGGTGAAGAGATTCCTAAGGCAGATTTAGCAGCAAGCTTCCAGCAGGCGGTAATAGATGTCTTAACTGCTAAAGTAGTTAAGGCTGCTCAAGATAAAAAAGTTAAAAGGGTTTTATTATCAGGTGGTGTTTCTGCTAACAGCCATTTAAGAAGAGAGCTAGAAGAGAAGTTAGATGAACTAGAGATTAAGCTATACTATCCTCAGCCAAGGTTATGTACTGATAATGCAGCGATGATTGGAACAGCTGGTTATTTTAAATACCAATTGACTGGAGAGATAGCACCATATTCATTAAATGCAAATCCTAATCTTAAGTTAGGTTAAGAAAATCCTCCTAAGTTTTAGGGGGATTCTTAATTTTTATGTTAAAGGATGAGTAGAATGAAGAAATTTTATCAAATTTATCAGTATATTATGCCCTTAATCTTCTTTCCTATAGCTGTTTATTTATGGAGAATAAGATTAGAGGACAATTATAGGGCTATTTTCTTAGTACTTTCTGTTCCAATAATTGTTTCTTATATAGTACCAGCGGTTGGAACTAATTGTTTAAAGTTATGGGAATTTAAGACTAAATTTACTTTAGGAAAATTTAGACCTCAGCATGGTTTTTTATTTGGAACTGCTACAAGTTTATTGACATTAATATGTTTAACTGATAATAGTCAAATTACTTTATTGTCAATATTTCAATTTGGATTTATATTGGCAGCTGTATTAGGATTTTGGAACTGGATTTATGATATTTATGCTATTAAGTCTAAATTTATGATTGTTTATAATATTAGATATTTCAAAGGTGAATCGGCAGAAGCTATAGCAACAGATTATGCTCCTGTTTATTTTGGAATGTTTGGTTTTATTTATGGTATTGAAATTCAGCTGACCCAGCTATTGTTAGAGAAATTAGACAATGATTTATTTTTTGGACTAATAATAATTATTTTTTATATAATAGCTTTAATTGTGCCAACACTAACTTATGTATGGTTCTCTTATTTAAAATATGGAGAGTTAGGGTTAAAATCTTATAATAATGTAGGAAAGGAAGAAAGGAATGAAAATAACTTTTATTAGACCAAATATGTTTGCTAGAAAAGCAAATGATGCTATGGAACCCCTTGTATTTGCAGTATTAAAGAGTTTAACCCCTGATGATATAGAGCTAGAATTATATGATGATAGGATTGAAGAGATTCCTGAATATATTGATACAGATATTATAGCTATGACTGTAGAGACTTTTACTGCTAGAAGAGCTTATCAACTAGCTGATAAATTCAGAAATAAAGGGATTAAAGTGGTTATGGGCGGATATCATCCTACTTTTTTACCTACAGAGTCTTTGGAGCATGCAGACTCAATATTTGTTGGCGAAGCAGAAGGCTCATGGCATCTTTTTTTAGAAGATGTTAGAAAAGGTTATTTACAAAAGATATATCAACAACCTAAGAATATTTCTATAACAAATATAGAGTTTGATGAGTCAATCTTTGCTAACAAGAGTTATCTACCGATTGTCCCTGTTCAATATGGAAGAGGGTGTAAGTTTAATTGTGAGTTCTGTTCTATTAGTGCTTTTTATGGAAAAGAACAAAAGTTTAGATGTCTCCAAAAAGTTAGAGCAGAATTGATTAGAAAGAGAGTTAAGTATGCTTTTATTATTGATGATAATCTATTTATGAATGAAAAAAAAAGCTATGAAATTATTTAAAATGTTAATTCCTTTAAAGATTAAATGGGGTTGCCAGATTAGTATTGATATAGCTAAAAATGAAAAATTACTTAAATTAATGAAAAAGAGTGGGTGTATCTCTGTATTAATAGGTTTTGAATCATTAAATCCTAAAAATTTAAAGCTGATGGGTAAAAGTGCAAATTTAATCAATGATTATCAGGAGGCTATAAAAAAAATTAAAGAATATGGGATTATGATTTATGGAACATTTATTTTTGGTTATGATTATGATACAGCTGATTCTTTTAAGTTGAGTTTAGAGTTCGCTTTAAAGAATAAATTTTTCTTAGCCAACTTTAATCCTTTAATGCCCATGCCAGGAACAAGGTTATATCAAAGGTTATTAAAAGAGGATAGATTAATTTATGATAAATGGTGGATAGATGAAGATTTTAGCTATGGAGATGCAATGTTTTATCCTAAAAATATGACAGTAAGGGAATTAGAGGATAGCTGTTTTAATAATAGAAGAGAGTTTAATAAATATAGTAACATAGCAGCAAGGGCTTTGGATTTTAAATCTAACTTACGTAACTTATTCGTATATTTTGGAGGAAATATTGTATCTAGAAAAGAGATTTATAAAAAACAGGGGTCTAAATTAGGTTGATAAATCAATAGGAAAAGGAGAGTTTATGAAATTATTATTGGTGATTCCATATGATTATTTGTATAAATATAAAAAGGGATATAATAAATTGATTTCTTATGAACCATTGACATTATCTGTATTAGCAGCTCTAGTTCCTCAAGAATATGATATTGATATTACAATAGTAGATGAAGGAATGGAAAGAACAGATTATATGCAGGAGAATTATGATATAGTTGGGATTAGTGTAGTTACCTCAGCTGCTAAACGAGCTTATGAATTGGCAAGGTATTTTAAAGAAAAAGGTAGTTATATAGTTATGGGTGGGCATCATGTTACTTTATTGCCTAAAGAAGCAGAACAATATGCAGATACGATTTTTATCGGAAGAAGTGAAAGAACGTGGCCTCAATTTATTGATGATTATATCAAGTCAGTCCCTAAAAAAGTTTATATCCAAGAAAATAAAGCAGAAGAATGTATTAATTTTCCTCTTCCTAGAAGGGATTTAATCAAAAGAGGAAATTATTTAAAGCAACCAGTAATCATAGCAAATCAAAGTTGTACTAATGGATGTGATTTTTGTAGTATTAGTAACTTTCATAATAATTGTGCTGCGAAACGTCCAATAGTTAATGTAATTGAGGAGATAAAGAGCTTAAAGACAAGAAATTTTATATTTCTTGATCCTAACCAATATGCGGATAAAGAGTATGCTAAAGAATTGTATAGAGAACTAAGTAAGTTAAATATTAGATGGGTAGCTTTAGCTACTAATAATATTACAGAAGATGATGAGATGTTAAATTTAATGGTTAAAGCTGGATGTAGAGGCTTATTTATTGGATTTGAGACTTTAAATCAAAAGAATATAAATAATATTGGGAAAAGAGTGAATAAAGTAAAAGACTATAAAAAAACAATAGAAAAATTACATAACTTAAATATAGCTGTAACTGGATCATTTATTCTGGGTCTTGATAGTGATACTAAGAAATCTTTATTGGCTCTGCCTGAGCAAATAGCTGAATTGAAATTGGATTTTTGTAGATTTGGTATCTTATGTCCAACTCCTAATACTCCTATCTATCATAAATTAGAAGGTGAAAATAGAATTTTAACTAAAGACTGGTCACTATATGATAGTATGCATTGTGTATATCAACCCAAAAATATGGAACCTCAAGAGTTAGAGGAGATATTTTTACAGGTTTGGAAAGAGTGCTATACATATAAGAAGATAATTAAAAGGGTATTTCATACTCCTAATTTTAAATTGATAAAGCTTTTAGGGGGAATTGGGTTTAGAAGATATATCAAACGATTAGAAGAAGTATTAGAAGGAAGTGAAAACTAGTGAAGATTACTCTAATTAAACCCAATATAGGTAGAATGATGGAAGGGGCATATGTAGATGAAGCTAGAATGGAACCACTCCAATTAGGAGTTTTAGCGGCTTTAACTCCTAAAGATATTGAAGTTGTAATGTATGATGATAGGATGGAGGATGTTCCCTTTGATGAGAAGACCGATTTAGTGGCTATTACAGTAGAAACTTACACTGCTAAACGCTCTTATGAGATAAGTAAGGAATATCAAAAAAGAGGTGTAGCAGTGGTATTAGGTGGAATGCATCCAACTTTAATACCTCAAGAAGCTTCACAATATGCTGATTCAATAGTAATAGGTGATGCAGAGACTGTTTGGAAAGATATCATTTTTGATATGAAAGAAGGAAAATTAAAAAAAGTTTACAAAGGAGAATTTGGTGAGCCTCAACCTGGAGTATTTACTGACAGGGATATTTTTAAGGGTAAAGGCTATTTACCCTTATCATTGATTCAATTTACTAGAGGATGTAAGTACAATTGTCAATTTTGTGCATCTAGTGTCTATTTTAAACAAAAACAGTATTGTAGAAAGATAGCAGATGTTGTTGCAGAGATTAAAGCTCATAAGTTGAAGTTGGTCTTTTTTGTAGATGATAATATTGTAGCTAATAAAGAACGGGCTAAGAGGTTATTTAAGGCATTGATTCCTTTAAAGATAAAGTGGGTTAGTCAAGCCAGCATCGATATGACAGAAGATTTAGAGTTGATGGAATTAATGAAGCAAAGTGGATGTCTTGGTAATGTTATTGGTTTTGAATCTATTAATATTGATAATTTACGTTCTGTATCAAAAGTACCTAATATTAGAGGTTTTAACATTTATCAAGAGCAGATAGAAATTTTAAGAAAGTATAATCAACAGACTTGGGCTGCTTTTACCTTGGGGCATGAGTATGACACTGTAGATACAGTCAAAAGAGTTAGTGAATTTGCTATAAAAAATAAATTTGCTTTTGCAGCCTTTAATATTTTGATGCCCTATCCTAATACTCCTTTGTATGATAAATTAAAATCTGAAGGTAGGTTGTTGTATAATGGTAAATGGTGGCTTGATGATTCTTACCGCTTTAATTACACTCCTTTTAAACCTAAGTCAATGACAGCAAAGCAGTTAACTGAAGCGGCTTATCAGGCAAGAAAGAAGTTTAATAGTCCAATATCAATTATTAAGAGGTCTTTTGATTTGAAAACACATATGAGCTCTTTACTTAGATATATCGTTTATTTTCAATATAATCCTTTAATCAGAAAAGAGATATATAAGAAACAAGGAATGTTATTTGGTAAGAAAACTAAGAAATAGATTAAGTTATCTTTTAAGGAGGAAGTTATGGCTTTAAAAGGAAGAGTAATGACAATAGATAAATTGACTATTCAAGATAAGCAAGAGATGTACTCTTTAATGGATTCTCACTATGATAATGTAAAAAAAGAGAACTTTGATTGTGATTTATTGGAGAAGAATTGGATTTTATTATTAAGAGACGAGCTAAAGATAATTAGAGGTTTTAGTACAATAATGATTTTAGACTTAGAAATTGATGGTATTATGGTTAAAGGGATTTTCTCTGGTGATACTATTATAGATCAAGATTATTGGGGAGAGACAGAGTTGCTTAAAAAGTGGGGGCAATTTGTAATGGATATTGCTAGTAGATATCAAGGTGATGAAGTGTATTGGCTATTATTATCCAAGGGATATAAGACTTATAGATTTTTGCCTATTTATTTCAAAGAGTTCTATCCTAGGTATAAGCAAGAGACACCTGAGTTTGAAAAGAAATTAATTGATAAATATGGAGAGTATAAATATCCAAAGGGTTATTGTTCGAAGACTGGATTAATCTATAATCAAGGTGATAATTATTATTTAAAGGCAGAGATTGATCAAATTCCAAAAAGTAAGTTGAAAAATCCCCATGTTAAATTCTTCTTAGATAAAAATAGTGGTTATAATAAAGGAAATGAGTTGGTCTGTGTAGCAAAATTAACCGATGATAATTTAAAAAAGACGGCCAAGTGGTTATTAAGATGATTAAGAAGCTACTTTGCTATCTATTCAATAAACTGTGGATTCTTCTATGTAAAAAAGAGAGCAGGGATTTTACTGAGGCTAAAGATAAGATAAAAGAGGTACAAGAGAATATTTTAGATGAGATTATCAAAGAGAATCAAGAGGCAATCTATGGTAAAAAATATAAATTTCAAAGTCTAATTAACATCAAAAGCTATCAGCAACAGGTGCCCTTAAGTACCTTTGCTGATTATCAGATTTATATAGATAAAATTGCTAAAGGTGAGAAGCAGGTATTAACTTCTGAACCGATTTTAATGCTAGAACCCTCTAGTGGAACTACTGCAGCTAGTAAATATATTCCTTATACTAGCAGGTTAAAAGATGAGTTTCAAAGAGCAATCAAACCTTGGCTCTATAATTTATATACTAATAGAGCATCTTTA